>RCNI01000226.1_pt1 | contig 41608 bp, 41 predicted proteins | sample 2041151 | NCBI WGS metagenome assembly RCNI01 (sample SAMN09708214, study PRJNA481090) | feces metagenome | isolation source: feces | place: Antarctica: Albino Rookery
GTACTAAAACTTGCAGATTTATCAAAGACTTTTATAAACTAAATTATTGAATATCAGTAGATAAAGATGCTTTTAAGGGACGACTATTTTATGATATCTGTGGATGTTTGAAAAGAATTAATTGTGAATATAATAATCACTATTTAACACGAAGATAAACGAAATAAGGCAATCCTGAGGAAACAACCTCATGATTGCTTTAAAATATCGGATACGTAGTTCACCGACAGCTTACTTTTCATAATAGATTCCTTATTTTCTTCGATCAAAGATAAGAAAAAAAAGAGAAGGGAGGTACATGTCTGTTATTTATCTACACAACGGTATTAAATATATTTTCATTTCTTCCAATTTCCCATGAAAATTAGAAAGGTTATCTATACCACGAGTCTGATAGAAAATCTTAACGGCAAGATTAGGGAGTACATTAAATCCAAACTTTCTTTATTTTTTGATGAGGCCGTTAAAAAGACTCTATCCATCCTTAATGGAGATTGAAAAGATATGGACACAATATTTTAAAGGTGTCTCCAGGTTAAATTGTAGTGTTCTAACAATATTATTGAATTTTCAAGATGGATATCATAGCTGAAAGAATTACATTTTTCTTGTAATACGACTATTTTCTCTTTTGTATAACATTCTATATTTCTCCAACCTCCAGGACTGTTTAATATGATAAAAACGACAGGAGTATCCCCTTTGGTAACTTTTATCTGCTTTTTTTCAAGTATTGTTACAAAGACGATGAATAGAACCTTGTTAGCTTGTGAAGATTGTAATTTAATATAATACTTTCCATTTGTCTTACAAGATTCGTATTCGTCATAGACATCCTTTAAGGAGTAATATTTCTGTTGATTATTGAAGCTTGGAATTAGTCTAAAATCATGATCACTCAATAAGTCGTTGAAGAAATTCAAGGCATTTTCCTTCTCTGAAATAATCTGATTTTCAAAGTCTACTGGATTCCAGTGGTATTGATAAATCAATTCTTCAGTCTCTTTTTCATCTTTATTTCTTAAAAATGATTCACGTTCTCTGTCTTTGGGAGCATTGAGAACTTTGTCTTGGAAAATATCTTTTAATTGCTTGAGTTTACTAGCAAAATCTTCTTTCATGGAAACTATAATTTGGTAGTTCGTTGTATTTTCAGCTGCATTGTCATCTGTATTTATGTCTTCCTTATAATAGGGACAGCCATAAGCACACAGATTATTCGGATGGTGAGGAGTTTGGAATTTCTTGTAGAGTGTGCAAATTCTATAAGGGTCCGCATATGTTTCTTTATAGTATTTACAAAAGTTACAGCTCTTAAGGTCAAAATTCTCTTGTCTTGCAATCTTTATGAATCTATTTAGGCCTATTTCTTTTTGATTCGTAGAGATGCAGTAGAAAAGAGCACTCTTGGGAAATGATAGTGTTGTTGCTGAACATTTTTTAAGGTAGATACCCCAATAATATTTTCCAGAAGGGTAGATTGTAAATTCTTCGATGGGAACATCAGCTTCTAGAGGCTGTGTAGATGCCTTCTTAATCTTTTTAAAGTTGTATTTTTCACCATATACAGTATCAGAATCAAGAATTTGTCTAGCGGAATCTTCATCTGCTATTGGAATTTCATAGAAGGGTATTCCTGAGTCTATTTTCTTTTGGTCACATTGGTGGGTCACGTAAATCTCGATCATGAGTGGATGTACTTTTCTTTTACTGTCTTCTAATAATATATCAGCGATAAAACCTTTGTAATTCTTTTCTATACTAATTGTATCAAAGATACTTTTCAAGTTTATCCGTTTCTCAATAATTCGTTGGCAAAATGTCTCTTTGTCGATAGAAATTTCGCATGTGTCGGAGAGTTTGCAATATTCTGTTATCTTATTAGGAATGTAGAGGGTGTCTGATTCAAGAAATCTTTTTTTGAAACTCTCTTTACCAAGTTGATGCAGGTAAGTTTCAAAGTTACAGGTAGAGTCTTTTTTGTGTCGAAAATGTGCTTGGTTGTGTTTGCCGATAGCAGGAATTAATACTTCTTTGCAGCATAAACACTGGTATATATGAGCTTTTTTATTCTCATGCTCTATTTTATTAACGTCTGCTAGATTACCTAGTTCATCGACGGCGTATCTGTATTTAATTTCTTTTAAGGACATGTGGCTGTATATTGAGATATTTATCGTTTTTTATTATGATGACATTCAAATATAAGATTTTTGGGTGAATTAAACATATCTATGGTATCAAACCATATTCTGTATATTTTATAGGATTGGTGTTTGATAGTAAATGTTATCGTTCCCATTTTTCCTCATATTCTGTAGAGCAATTCCTCATATTCTCATTCCAAATAGCGAATTAAAGTTTCTGTAAATTTGATTCATTGGTTTTATTATCAGATATTTATGATACTGTAAGGCGCTTGGTACGATTGTTGGCACGCCGATTGCACTTACTTAAGCAGAACGGACTTCCAACAGTCCAACAAGTACGAAACTAAACACACAGAATAAACTAACTAAACTAAATTAAATTACTAACACTTTAAACTAAACGATTATGAAAAAGATGATTTTTACATTGGCAATGGTTATGGGATTAGGTACATCAGTTGCTTTCGCAGATAACGTTCCGACTACCGCATGTACAGCGGTTGCTCAGGTGGCAGATGAATTCACTCCGATTGAATTGAAGGATCTTCCACAGGCTGTGCAGGAGGGTATCGCGAAGAACTTCCCGGGAAGTACGACTAAGGCTGCCGCAGTTTCAACGGATGAAGAAACGCAGACTTCTAAGTTCAAGGTAACCTTGGCTGATGCGGAAGGTAACGAAAAGACCGTACTCTTCTCAGACCAGGGACAGTTGATCACTTCGTGTGAACCGGCTGAAAGTGATAAATAAAGAGCATGGGGTGTTTTTCATAGGACAAGGTTACATATTCTATCCTTAATTTGTAATGGGAAACGGGCGGAGACTTGATAGGGGGTACCGCCCGTTTTTTTCTTGTTTTTTTCTTCCACTCCTTTGTTTAGCAAATCTCCTCCTGACAGCAGCGGCTGACAAGGGGTTTTTGTCCTAACGACAAGGCGTATTTTTTTTATGACTTGAAGTTTTCGATAAAACGACAAGTCGTTTTTAAAAAATATACTGACGTTTTGAGTAAAACGACAGGTCGTTTTTAGGGTGCTTGCAGGTGGTTGATTATCAATGGTTTACAACTGCCTTAGGAGGGGCTTTTCCGACGGAAAATGGAACGGGAATGGGAGGAGGAAAGGGGAGCCTTATCCTCTCTTGGGCTTGAGGCCTTGTTTTAGCCGTTTCGCTAAACAAGGGGCAACCGACCACCCGCTCGATTTAAGTCCGGAAAGTCCGAAAAGTCCGAAAAGTCCGATTCGGACTTTCTCTGGACGTATTTTTGATGGTGATTGATAATCAGTTACATGCTGAAAAATGCAACAAAGGGTATTTGTTAAAAGTTGTAAAGGAAAGGACTCTTTAAAGCTCCGTTTTGGAGCAAAAAGAGATACTTTTTGCTCCTTTTCTTACCGGTCGTAATCCGTACGCATTTTCTTGTATTTTCCTCGCTGGACCCGTAGAATCAGGCCGCGTTCGGTCCATTGGGTAATCATGGTGTGCCGGGCAGAGCGTTTGGGTCCGCCGCATTCGTTGCTGAGGTTTTCTACATCTTGGGTGGTGAAGAGCTCGGGCAACTGGTTGTAGATGCGTTCGTGGGTGAACACGGCGGTCATCTTCTGGGCGCTGACTTGCTGGTGTCCTGGCAGCAAGGTGGTGGACATGCAGGAGTGGAGTACGAGCACGCTCATGAGTTCCAAGGCCAAGGTCACGTCTTCTTCCGTGGCGTACACACGTCGGGCTACGCTTCCCATTTCGGCTTTGCGGAGGCCGCAGAGCACGCCGCAGATGCGGGCTACGTGGATGGGCATGCGGAGGATGATGGAGAAGAGGTCCTGGAGGTTCTCATCGTTGATGCGTTCCTCGTAGTATTTCAGGAACTTGTCGATGCGGCGGCGTCCGCTCTCGGGGATGAGGACTTCGGTGGGGAACTTCTGGAGGTAGTTGAAGATTTCCGTAATCTTGTCGGTGGCCTTGTCGTAGAGGCTGTATTTCTGGTCGATGATGGCTTCTTCGTCTACGTCGCCCCAAGAGTCGATGTGGTAGTTGCCGCTGACCAAGAAGGTGAACATGCGGGAGGGCATGCCTTCTGCCTTGCAGCCTACGAAGCGGGGAAGCTGGTCGGGGGTGCCGGTGGCGAGGAGGGCGATTTTGGCTTGATCGGCACGGATGAGGGAGTCGTCCGACTTGTAGTTGGAGTCGACGGTCTCGTTCATGGAGGCGGCCAAGAGTTCGCCTTCGTTCTTGCCGTAGTCGCTGTTCATGGAGTTGGTCAGTCGGTCCAGTTCGGAGGTGGCGATGATGATGCCTTCAGGGGCGTTCTGGAGGTCGATGATGAGCTGGCTTCGGGAAGTGTTGGCACTGGAGATGTAGGAGAAGCGTTGGGGACCTTCCAAGGGTTCCAGCGAATAGTCGGGGTCTCTTCCTTCCTTGACGGCTTGGCGGACTTCGGTTTCCCAGCGGTGCTGCATGCGCTTGTATTCGATGTGCTTGCTGCGCTGCATCTCACGGTAGTTCTCGTCAATCTTGGAGAGGAGTTTCAGCGGTTCCATGGCCACGCCCTTTCCAGTGCCTGCCGGTGCGATGATGACGGTGAACATGTGGGTGGAGTACCACTTGGAACGGACGAAGACCCTGACCTGGGGCATGGCGGCACTCAGCACGGTGAGGAAGGCGATGAGGTTCATGTCCTTGACGCGTTTGTTGGGTGCAAAAGAGAGGATTTCCTTTATAAAGTCCGGTATCAGCTCATAAACTTCGTCGGGGAAGCCGGGACAGTACTGATTGATTATTTTATCGTTATGTAGCTGGGTATTAACGTCTTCCTCGTTTTTGCCCGTTTCGTCATTTTCTTCGTCCGGGAGAAAGTCCGAGTCGGACTTTTCGGACTTTTCGGACTTTCCGGACTTAAATCGAGCGGGTCCCTCGGATGGCGTTTTCGACTTTTGCAAAACATTTTGATGGAGAAAATCCCCTTCTTTGTCGTGTTCATAGCCCCAGTTCATGCACTGTGCGATGCGTTTCGGCGTGTATTCTTCGTCCCCGTAGAGGCGGTACACGATTTCTTCCAACTTCTCCAAATCGGCTGGAGAGGCTCCCCAGAAACGGGCGTAGGCTCCTAATTTCAGGAAGGAGTCGTTCCGCTGGCCGGGTTCCAAGGAATGCTTGGCGAAGAAGCGGTTTAGCAGGTTGTCCAGCTGGGTGTCTGAGAAATGCCGCCAGGCGGGGTTGGGCTGGTCGAATTCGTCCTCCTCGTGAACCGTTTCTCGTTCCGATTGTTTATTGAACGCTGTTGAGTCCTTTTGGGGGCGTTTGAGCGGCCAGGATGCCATCTGTTCTGGGGTAGGGAAAGCCAATGCGGGGTATTTCAGACATTCTTCCGGTTCCCTGTACCATGCATCCGGGTCGTACGAAGCGAAGGAAAGGCGGAGCAGGTTGGTCGCTTGCCGGTCATGCGGATAGTTGACCAGGGAATCTAACAGGCTGAGCACGAACTCCAACCCTCCCTTGAACTGTTCCTTCGGAAGGACGGGCAGGTAGAGGAATACACGGAGTCCGTTGGAAACGGTGCGGTGTGCGCCGATGATCCACCGGATGGCCTTGAGCGTATCCCGCTGGGTGTTCGACCAGGCGGCGTCATGATTGTCATAGTCGGCCATCACCACGCAGGAACGGCTGTCTTCCTGACCTTCCTTGCGTCCGTTCATGCAGCAGGCGGTGCAGATAAAGGCGGGAAGTCCGGTTTTCAGCCTGCGGGCTTCTTCGGTCTTTCCTTCGGTCAACAAGGTGCGGTATTGCGTCACGCAGTCCTTGAATCTGTCCGATTTTATTACTTTAATCCAATCTTGGATTGTGAGGATTTCAGAGCCCTTCTGGGCATTGCAGTTCGCGTAAACGGTTCCTCTGAATTCGTTTACTAAATCATTGTTTTTTGTGTTGCTCATAAATTGCAATAGGTTAACTATTTAATCTTTTAGTTTTGTTAGTTCTTACTAACATGTGTTATTAGTGTAAATGTAAATTATCAGTAATATATATCCAAAATATTTTTTATATTTAAGATTTATTAAACCTTTAATCGGCTGAATGTATATAAATACCAAATAAATGTTAATACCGTATACAACCGGGTCGTCAGGGGGAATGGAGGCGGAAGCCGATGGTAAAAATCTTTGAATATCTTCTCTTATTTCGGGGAATTCTGCGGGTGAAATCTCCTTCGGAAGGCGATTGGAAATTTGTTTTTATATATGTCTTTTCGACTTGCATATATGTAAATAATTTCGTAAATTAGTACTCACAATGAAAACTAAAACCTTAAACCTTGTAGAAAAATGAATCAAGCTGAAAATTGGCTGGAGGAACAGCCTTTCCAACTCCGAATGTATCGTAAACAAGAACTTGCCATGATGTATTTTCCGGACTTGTCGAAGGAGGCGGCGGGCAGGGATCTGCGTCGCTGGATAAGCAAATGCGGCGACTTGTGCAGGCGGCTGCAAGAAATCGGTTACGACAAGAACCGCAAGTTTTTCCTGAAACGGGAGGTGCGGCTCATCGTGGAATTCTTGGGTGAACCTTGAAACGCCTTCCTGTTAGCGTAACGCCTTCTCATTAGAGTAAGGTGGAATGCAGACGTGCTCCTTAGAAGTGGTGAATCCGACTTCCGAGGGGCATGTTTTGTTGGTATTTTTCGACGATGCGACCGAAAAAGGTTCGATGCAGCTTCATCGGGATGGATGCGGACCGTGGCGGACGGGGCATCGGGTGGGCATCGTATCTTTGTTACGTGATTCACAAAGGGAGATCCCGAAACAACAATTACTAACTTTTAAATCTTGTAACATGGACAATTTATTTACTTATTCGGTTGTAGAACGCAAGAACCCTCACGACAGTTTCGCCACTTCTAAGTATTATGCGCAGGCTCAAGCACGTGGGGTGGCGGGTATCCGTACCATCTCTAAACGTATTCAGGACATGTGTACCGTGACTCGAGCGGACATCATGGCGGTGCTGGTGGCCTTGGAAACGACCGTGAGCGACTGCCTCGCCAACGGGGAAATCGTCCGCTTGGGCGACTTGGGTTCCCTGCAAGTGAGCCTCTCCAGCAAGGGTACGACTACGGCTGAAAATTTCCATCCGAACAACATCAATGCTTCGCGCATCCTCTTCCGTCCGGGACAAACCTTGGCACGTATGCAGCATGAACTGAAGTTCCAGCGTGTGCCGAAACGCTCGACGAAGGTGACGGAAGAAACGGAAGAGGTGCCGGAAAGAGAGCCTGAAAAGGAAGATCAGGGTCTTGGTGCCTGATGTCCCGACAGAGAATGGTTAACTGAACGCCGCAGCCTTCCGTGGGAACGGGGCCGGTTCTGCACGGAGGGCGTGTGGAATAAAAGGAAGGTGAAGCGTGAATATGAGTAGAAGAGTCATCCGTTTCTGCCTGTACCTGCTCCGACTGGTGATTGACTTCATCAAGAGCTGCAAGTAGGCAGAACGGGTTCCGGCAGGAAAGGCCGGAAGAAAAACACAAAAAAAACGAACGGAAATGAATGGATTGATCAATGAATTGGAAAAGAGATGGACCTTGCTGTGGCTGCTGGCCAACGGTTTTATTTATGTAGAGCATCAGCTCGTAGTGCGTGAACAGGTGAGAAGGGAGGTGTGCTATGCGTAAGGTGAATCTGATTGTGGTGCATTGTTCGGCTTCGCGTTCCAACGCGCACCTGTCGCCTGAAGACTTGGACCGCCTGCACCGGCGGCGTGGGTTCAACGGCTGCGGCTACCATTATTACATCACGCGGGACGGACTGGTGCATGCGATGCGGCCGGTAGAGAAGATCGGAGCGCATGTGTATGGCTTCAACTCGAACAGCATCGGGGTGTGTTATGAGGGTGGCTTGGATCCGCAGGGTCGGGCAGCCGATACGCGTACTCCCGAGCAGAAAGCCATGCTGCGGTCGCTCATCGGCCGGCTGAAGGTGGAATTTGGCATTCGGAGGGTGGTCGGTCACCGGGATTTGAGTCCGGACTTGAACGGTGACGGCAAGATTTCTCCGGATGAATGGCTGAAGCAGTGCCCGTGCTTCGACGTAGCTTCGGAAGGGTATTGAGAAAAATTTTCACGTGAAGCGGACGGAATCGGGAAAGCTCTCTCCGCAAAGAGGTCGGTGGTGGTGCCGATAAGGGAGTTCCTACAGAAGTGGAAAGGGAGAGCAAGCTGACGGAATGAGGGTCGTGGGGCGTGAAGGAGTGCAGAAAGTGAGCAGTCTGTCGGGTGGAACCGATGGTACTGCTCACTTTTTTTAATTGTTCGTGCGGATGGAAGTTTATTTCATGATTTGTACAATCGGTACGGTCTTTATGGATTCATCTTTAGTATAGTATTTGTAAATGCCTATTTGTCTGGCACACTTTCCTTCGGGAATTCTTATTACTTGACTGTCATAGTACATTTCACCTTTTGGATTGTAAACAAGGACTATGAGGCTGGAAGGAAGTGCAAATTCAATATCGTAGGATGATTTACTGGTTGGTTTAAAGGCTAATGCATAGCCAGGCTCTAAAGTTTGAAAAACTTTCAACTGATCTTGGGTCACGCATTCTCCGGCTTCCTCAAAAAAATGGATCTCGTCTGAATTCTTGGAAGGAATAGAGGAAAATCCCATGTGCATTAATGCTCCAGTTAATATTCCTGCGATAAAGATTAAGATTTTATTTTTCATTTCGATTTAAGTTTTACCTTAGCAAATATATAAAAAGAACCTTGGACTTTGGACTATGGAATCAAAATTAGTAAATGATAAATTGGGACAATTGAAATTTCAATTGCCCTGAATGCCGGTCCGTTGGAATGGAGTTGCAACTGCTCGCTGGCAAAATGCGTCCTTTTTCAGTAAAATAAATACACTATTCCGCTAAGAATCAAAAAGTTGATCACTAATAACAAGTAGAGCAGGAACAATGATTTTCTGCTGATTTTTTCTTTGTATTCGTTTGTCATGCTTAGTATAACAAAATTTCGGTTCCGATGGTTCACGGAAAGGGAGGCGGAGGGCGAATTTTTCTCTCCCTTGCTAAATGAAGGCCGATGGAAGAAGGAGGATTGTTTCAATAAAAGGCCGTTTGAGCGGTTGTACAGGCTGTTTCCGATACGTTAAAAATGCAATTAAGTAATTAATTTCTACGGAATTATGGGAGAAATATGAAAATCTTCCCTATCTTTGCAGTCTATTTGTGAAGAATTAGCATAGACCTTAAAAGTAAAGTAAGGTCACAGAAATTCTCAACCTAACTTAACTTAGTTAAAGACATGAATTCATTAAATCAGATTGTTGCGAAATTCCCTGAAGTGCAGAATGTAGCAGCTATTGAAACTTTGGTTTCGGGTTTGATCAATAAGACCTATATGGTGAAAACCGCTGAAACGGAAGCCCACAACTACATCCTTCAGTGCATCAATCATAATGTGTTCCAGAATGTGGAATTGCTGCAGCACAACATTGAGAGTGTGACCCAGCATATCCGCCACAAATTGGAAGCTGCCCATGAAACGGACATTGACCGCAAGGTGCTTCGTTTCGTCCCTGCTGAAGATGGTAAGACTTATTATTTTGACGGTGAACATTACTGGAGAATCTGTGAGTGCATTGATGATTCAGTGACTTTGGATGCCGTTACCCCAGAATCATCTTATTTGGTCGGACTGAAATTCGGCGAATTTGAAAGTATGTTGGCTGACTTCCCGGAACAGTTGAGAGAAACCATCCCTGATTTCCATAACATGGAATTCCGCTTGCACCAGTTGCAGGAAGCGGTAGCGAAGAACTTGTCTGGTCGCTTGGATAAGGTGCAGGATTTGGTGGACAGTCTGTTGGCCGACGGCGAAGAAATGTGCAAAGCAGAACGTCTGTTCCGTGAAGGCAAACTTCCGAAACGTATCTGCCACTGCGATACCAAGGTGAGCAACATGTTGTTCGACAAAGACCATAAGGTGTTGTGCGTCATCGACTTGGATACCGTGATGCCGAGCTTCATCTTCTCAGACTACGGAGATTTCTTGCGTTCGGCAGCCAACTTTGTTGCGGAAGATGATCCGGACTTCTCAAAGGTAGGCTTCAATTTCGAAGTCTTCAAGACCTTTACCAAAGGTTATTTGGAATCAGCGAAGAGCTTCTTGACTCCATTGGAAATCCAGATGCTTCCTTACGCCGTGATTCTTTTCCCGTACATGCAGTGTACCCGCTTCTTGGCAGACTTCCTGAACGGGGATACCTATTTCCACGTACAGTATCCAGAACACAACTATGTACGTGCCATGAATCAGTATACCCTGTATCAAGATGCGAAGAAGGCCATTCCAGAAATGGAAGCTTACATCGCTTCTTTGTTGGGTTAATTAAATATTTAGCTGTTTAGCTAAAGGATTATTGAACTATAGATTAGTCGGTCCTCTGGTGAGTGATTCATTAGAGGGCCTTTTTTTATCTGCTTATCGTATTTATTAATTATCGGACTATGTTTAAATTAGTGCAGACGAAAAAAGGAGAGAACTTTCTCGTTCCTTTTCTCTTGATAACCAGCCTCTTCTTCCTTTGGGGATTCGCCCACAGTATTTTGGATGTGCTCAACAAGCATTTCCAGGATGCGATGGAGATTTCCAAGACCCGCTCGGCGTTGATCCAGGCGGTGGTGTATGGAGGCTATTTCCTGATGGCGATTCCTGCAGGAAAGATTATCCGCAAGTTCGGCTACCGCTGTGGGGTGATTACGGGCTTGCTTCTCTATGGCATCGGGGCCCTGCTCTTCATTCCGGGCAGCCATTGGATGTCGTTCGAGTTCTTCCTGTTCTCACTCTTCATCATCGGTTGCGGCCTGACCTGTCTGGAGACGGCGGCCAATCCGTACGTCACGGTGCTGGGTGACCCGGAATCGGCGGAGCGAAGAATCAACTTTTCCCAATCGTTCAACGGCTTGGGATGGATCTGCGGTCCGTTGGTAGGAGGCTTCTTCCTCTTCTCCAACGAGGGAGAACCGAACATAGCAGCTCCCTATGCCTGCATCGGGGGGGTGGTGCTCCTGGTGGCCTTGATCTTCTCTCGGGTGAACCTGCCGGAAGTGAAGGCGGAAGAAGAAACGGAGGCTTCGGCTGCGGCCGGAGGAACGGTCCGCTTGTGGAAGACCGCCTCGTTCGTTGTGGGCTTGGTTGCCTTGTTCATGTACGTGGCGGCTCAGACCGGCATCAACAGTTTCTTCATCAACTACATGACGGAGAATGCGGGAATTGATGCACACGAAGCGTCGCTGTGGCTTTCTTTCGGTGGAATGGGGCTGTTTGTCTTCGGCCGTATCATCGGCAGCTGGCTGATGGCTTTCCTCCGTGCCGAGAAACTCTTGGCGCTGTTGGGCATCGGGGCCATGCTGTCCATGCTCTGCGTCATCTTCCTGCCCGGTGAACAAGGACGCTATTTCTTCTTCACCAGCTTCTTCTGCGAGTCCATCATGTTCCCTACCATCTTTGCCTTGGCCATCCGTGAGACGGGTGCAGCCACCAAGAAGGCTTCTTCCTACCTGATCATGTCGATTGTAGGTGGAGCGGTTGCCCCGCTGATGATGGGAGCCATTGCCGATACCTATTCCATGGCGGTCGGTTTCGTGGTGCCGCTCGTCGGCTTTCTGGTGGTATCCGGTTATGCGTTGGGGTATCGGAGTTTATTGAATAGCAAATAAAAAAAAAGTAGCTGTCCAAACGGGCAGCTACTTTTTTTTATCGGGTTATCGCTTGATGTCTTTGTGGCTCTTTCCGTCCTGCGGAATCGGAATCCGCAGAATCTTGTAGCCGATGGCCATGACGAAGATGCTCATGAGCGGACTGATGAGGTTGAAGAAGCAGTACGGCAGGTAAGTCAGCGTAGGCACGTTCAGCATGGTGGACTGGGCCATACGGCAGGTATTCCAGGGGACGAGTACGGAGGTAATCGTCGCGGAGTCTTCGGTGGTACGGCTCAGCATGCGGCTGTCGTATCCGTTCTTGCGGTACACATCCTTGAACATGTTGCCGGTAAGGATGATGGCCACGTATTGGTCGGCTACCACGAGGTTCAGGAGTACGCCCGAAACGGCGGTGGAAGTGACCATGCCGAGACCCTTCTTCATGAAACGTTTGAGCACGTTGGTGAGGCTCTCCAACATCTTGCTTGCCTGCATCACGCCTCCGAAGCACATGGCACAGATAATCAGCCAGATGGTGTACATCATGCCGCCCATCCCACGGGTCATCACCAAGTTGTTCAAGGTCTCGTTGCCCGTATCAATGTGGGTGCTGCCGTAGTAGGTCATGAAAAGACCTTTGAACAGGTTGAGCAGGCTGTGGTCGCTCGAGTCGGAAATGAGGTAAAGGAGGTCGGTCTGTACCGCGATGGCACAGATGATGCAGCTGGTGGCCAGGAAAAAGTCGGGATGGATATCTGCATGCCGTAATAAATCATGGCAGGCACGATCCCGCTGATCATCCAGCTGCCGGAGAGGGCTCCGATGAGCAAGAGGATGATGATGGCATTGGTCACCCCACGGATGTTGTCGCAGATGCTGTTCTCGATATCTTCCCATTTGACCTTACAGAAGAAGACGGCCAACATGCCGGCTACTGCGGTGGCGGTGAGCAACAGGATCAAGACGACCAGAGGTATGGCTGAAATGAGGGGGAAGGCAGACTCTGCGGATGTTTCATATACAGTTGTAATAGCTTTTAAAAATAAGCGGGTGCAAAATTACTTGAAATTCCGCTATTTACAAAATCTCCTGGAAGGTAAGCGGGGTGCTTGTCTTCCAGAAGATTCTATTTTAAAGGTTTTTATGATTTTACCTGATATCCTTCATCCGAAGCGGACCTTCCTGTATTCATCGAATATAGAGGCACACGAAAAGTTGCAGGATGGCGATGAGTTCGGTAAAGAAAATGCAGTTCGTACCGAAGAGCGTCTGGATCACGATGCCGGTTTTTCCCTTTTTGATGCATAGAGGGAGCAGCAGGATGATGGCCCAAGGAATCCATATATAGAGCAATTCGGGTATGTGGAGGTACATCCATATTTGGGAAATGAGGAATGTACTGATGCTAAGCAGCTTATAGAAGAGGTTGTTGTTGCCTACTGTCATGCTGGTGATGAATCGGAGAGCAAGGGTAGCCGGTATCATATCAATTGTTTTTGTCATAGTTTGGTTGCGTAATAATGTAGGTATTTTATCAAATAGTCAGTAGTATTTCCTCTATTTGAATATCTACATTCCTTATTATCTGATGTTTTGCTGCAAATATTGGCTTTAATTTGAAAATAGTATTTTTTTCTTTTTTATTGTACTTCTTGTTCATACAAGTCGGTGGTAAAAGGACTTTTTCTACCGTTTCTCCTAAAAAATGAGGTCGTTTCGCGGCATAAAAAAATCTCCCTCTAAGAACCTTTGCGGTATAGAAGGAGATTCTGTTTATATTTTACTATAATATGGAAATGCGATGGGATCAATCGTCGTCATCATCATCGTCATCGTCGTCGTCATCGTCGTCGTCATCGTCCCAGCGATAATGTCTTCTGTATTTCTTATGCTTGTAGTGAGGACGGTCGTGACGGTCGTAGCGGTAATAGCGGTCGTATTCGTTCACCCAATATTCGTCTTCGTAAATGTCGTCGTAGAACGGTTTGTAGCGGTGGGAATCCGGACGGATACCGATTTCAAACAAGACCTGCTTCCAGCCCTGACGGCCGTAGCGGTTGTAGTATATGAAGACGTCTTTCAAGTTTCTGCCTGAAACACGTGCTGTTCTCAACGCCATTTCTACATTTCCCCAGTTGCGTCCGCAGCGGCGGTAGTAGTCTTCCAAATCTCGGTCGGATACTCGGTATTCGCGAGTCAGGTGTCGGCGGTATCTCGGCAGGTCTGCCTGTGCACATCTTTGCACGCGGCGAACGTGGTCGATGAGTCTGTCCTGGGCTGACAGCGATACGGTAGCTATCAGAAGTACCAAGAGTAAATACATTTTCTTCATAGTTTGTTTTCTTCTTTAGAGATTGTTTTCTTCTTTAGAGATTGTTTTCTAACAAATATAGGAGTTAATTCCTCTACTTACAAGCGATTTGTAGTTTTTAACGTCCGATTCTTTCATAAGTCGGACGACGGGGTTGGCGGGACGGACAGGTGGAAAAACGAAAAGACCGCTTTCGCAATCCCTGCGCAAGCGGTCTTTTTTCGGCAAGCATGTGTGTCTATGCTTCGAAATGTAGTTATACTATGAAATTTAGATATTTAATGAAAACAAAGCTTCTTTTTTTCGTTGAATGTGTTTTTTACTGGAGAACGTCTCCCTTGTCGGAAAGAAGGACGGTCTGTTCGCTGCCTTCTTCGTATTCCAAAGTGACCTTGTAGGTTACGGTCTGTGTTTCTTCGTCGGTTGAAACGGCCGCTGACTTGGGGGTTGAACCTGGGAAGTTTTCTGCGATGGATGCGACTACTTCTTCAGGAAGGTCGTCCAAGTCTATCGGGGTGTAGTTGTCGTCCATTTGGGTTACTTCGTAGCAAGAAGTATTCTCTCTCGTTTTAGCTCTATCTGCAAATGCAACTGTAGTTCCTAATCCCATTACCATTGCGAGTGTAAACATCATCTTTTTCATAATCGTGTAATTTTAACGTGATAACTATTTTATTCAACTTATTCTGCTTACTAAATGGCAAGTGCCGTGCCGAAATTCGATAAAATCGTTAATCGGTTGGTCTTTAACGGTTTAGGACTTTTCTGTGGGGGAAGGGGAACGAAAAGATGGGGAATTTATCCTCAGCGGATGGGGAGGTGTAGCGTCGGATTTCCACAGAGGGGGCCGCAGCGGTTGTCATGTTCGGTTTCCGCAGCATTTTGCTGCGAGGCAAGAAAACTGTCCGTGCATCTTTTGGGAGCTTATGGCTTACAGTCAGGCAAGAGATACTGCCCGTACCTTCTTGCGGAACTTACGGTTCGCTGTGAGGCAAAAAAAGCCGCCCGCGCATCTCTGCGCAAGCGGCCTGCATTTCAAAATGTGTGTTTCGTCAAAAATAGTGTGTTTCGTTATATAAAAAGGTAGTTAGATTCAGTATGAAACTAAATGAAACAAATGTTTCTATTTAATCGTTCTTATTCGAGGACTTCTCCCTTATCGGTAAGGAGAACGGTCTGCTCGTTGCCTTCTGCATCCTGCAAGGTCACCTTGTAGGTAGCGGTCTGTGTTTCTTCGTTCTTAGAAACAGCGGCTGCTTTGGCTGTAGTTTCCGGGAAGTTCTTGGTGAGGGCTTCCTGTACAGCTTGTGGCAGGTCTTTCAACTCAACGGGAGTGAATTCGTCGGCTACCTGAGCGATTGCTGCGGTTTCCGTTGTCTTGGTATTATCTGCGAATGCAACTGTTGTACCCAATCCCATTACCATTGCGAGTGTAAACATGATCTTTTTCATAATAGTGTTAGTTTAATGATTCATTTTTGTGTTAACTGTTACTGCTGAATAACGTGCAAGGGGTGTGCCGAAACGGAACAAAAAGAATAAGCGATTGATAATGAGTGGATTCAAAAGAACGGACCGAGAAGAACGGGCGGATTTTGTGGAAAGATTCCTCAGGAATTGGGGAGTTGTGGCGGGGAGATTCTACAGGGAAAAGGGAAATAGAAATAATTTATTTACTTACTTACTTACCACTTTTGATATTGTTCGTTCTCTTTTCATTTTTGAGAGTACAATAATAATATCTAATTCTATTTCTAAATGTTGACATTAAACGTTATCTTATTTGTAATAAAAAAATAAATGTTGCGTAAATACAAATTGAAACAACTTTGATTTCTTTTTTTATTCAGTATATTTGCTTGCATAAAAAAAATATAGTAACCTGTTAAATAAACGAAAATAGTAAAATCCATTATTTTTGTGCATATTTACAAATGTGTCTATGTATGGTTGGGAAGAAATATTGTTGAGATTGGCAGCTGGTGATCCTCAGGCCTTCAAGGAAATTTATCAAGCTTATTATACGAAAGTCCGTGCTTTTGCAAATGGATTCTTAAAAGATGCAGATGAGACTGAAGAAGTGACACAAATTGTATTTGTAAAGGTATGGGACAAGCGTGAAATGTTTGGGAATGTACAAAATTTTGATTCTTATCTATTTCGGTTAACCAAATATACTATATTCAATTATATTGAGGCAAAACGTCTTATTCCTACCGAAACGGAAGAAATGCCAGCTCAGATGGATATGGATACTCCTTATGAGGATGTAGTAGCTCATGATTTGGAGTTGTTGATTGAATTAGTGGTGAGTAATATGCCGCCTCAACGTCAGTTGATTTTTCGTATGAGCCGATTTGAAGGACTTTCAAATGCGGATATTAGTGAGAAATTAGGCATCCAGAAAAAAACGGTTGAAAATCATTTGAATGCAGCACTTAAAGAGTTAAAAAATATTATACCTATTGCAATTATTGCTTATAGAATGTTAATTGAATGAGGGAGTTTGTTATGAGAACTGTCTTCTATTTATAGATGAGGTATTATGAATTATATAAAACAAATAGTTCGTTATTTTTTTTATAACGAGATTCCATCAGAAGAGTTGAAAGATAAGGTACAATGTCGTATTGTTCGTGCCAAGAAAGATTTAGATTGTGATCAGGCTTTGAAAGACATATGGGATGAATTAGGTGATGCTGATACGCAAAAAGGATCTTGGGAAGAGTCTTATCGTAAAATTAAACCTTTGCTTGATATAGATGACCAACCGATAAAAGTAAATACGAAGTCCATTGTGTTTAAATGGATGCAAGTGGCGGCAATGTGGTTTTTCCCTTTTATTATGCTGTGTGTCTCTGGATATTTCTATTTTTCAGGTTTGAAAGAATTTGATCATGTAGCTTCTGCCATTACCTATACGCAGTATAATGTAGCGAAAGGTAACAAAGTGAAATATACTTTGCCGGATGGTAGTGAGGTTTGGCTGAATGCGGGAAGTACGTTGATTTATCCTTCAACGTTTTTGAACTCTACTCGTGATGTGTTTTTAATTGGTGAAGGGTATTTTGATGTGAAGAAGGATTCGTTGCATCCGTTTGTGGTGAATACGAATTATATGAAATTGCAAGTGTTGGGTACTACTTTCAATTTATCGGCATATCCGGATGATTCTCAGATTGAGGCTACCCTAGAAACAGGTGCAGTTAGGATTGAAGTATGCGATGATTCTATTTCGTATTTCTTGCATCCGAATGAACAGCTTACGTATAATCCATTGACTAAGAGAGTAATGAAAAATCAGGTGAACGCACTGGATTTTTCTGATTGGCATAAAGGGGGACTCTTCTTTAACAATGTTTCTTTCGAGGATGTTATCAAGGAGTTGGACCGTACATTGGATATAAAGATTCATTTGCGTACTTCGGTTTATAATGAGCAGATGATTTATGTCCATTTTAACCGAGATGAATCTGTTGAGCATATTTTTCAGATTTTGAAATTGATGATTCCAAATTTGGAATACAAAATTACAGATAAAGACGTCTTTATTGAGTAAAAGTAGTATTAAGAAATATTAACTATTTTCGGCTAGGTGCAGCTTCTATTTGTATTGTCTTACTTATGTACGTACAAAATAACCATAGTTAATAATCTAATATGAAATGAGTAATAGGATGTTTAATCGAGCATTAGCATTTGGAGCTAGCTTAATGCTGGCGAGTAATTTGACGGTCGGGGCACAGTCGATTACTTTTAAAGACAAACAAGTATCGTTAAAGCAGGCTTTTGAAAAAATTGAGATGGTTTCCCAATATAAGGTGGCTTATAATGGATCTCAATTGGACGTTACAAAAGTAGTAGCTTTGAAAAACAAGAAAACCGATGTGTTGCAATTGGTAGGTGAACTCCTGGATGGAACGAATTGTACTTATAGCATCAAAGGCAATTACATCGTAATCACACCCAAACAGGAAGGAACCGTTAAAAAGGTAAAAGGTGTGGTGAAGGATGTTTCTGGCGAGCCTGTAATCGGTGCAACGATAATGGAAAAGGGTACCACGAATGGTACCATAACTGATATTGATGGCAAATTTGAAATTGAAGCTTCTTCAAATTCTTTATTGGAAATCTCTTATATTGGCTATCAAACACAACAAATGTCTCCTGTTGAGGGAAAGATTATTTCCGTTGTTTTAAAAGAAGATACGGAAGTGCTTGACGAAGTCGTAGTGGTAGGTTACGGTGTGATGAAGAAAAGTGATGTCACAGGATCAGTAGCCGTTGCTAAGGGTTCGGATATTATGAAATCACAGTCTTTTAGTGCACTTGATGGCTTGAAAGGTAAAGCTTCTGGAGTGAATATCTTTTCTAATTCAGGTCAGCCTGGTGGTAATACGCGTGTAATAATTCGTGGTGTGGGTACCATAAACTCTTCTACAGATCCACTCTATGTAGTAGATGGTGTGGTAATGGAAGACTTTCGATTTGTAAATCCAAATGATATTGAAAGTATTGAGGTCCTGAAAGATGCTTCTTCAGCGGCTATTTATGGTGCTCGTGGTGCTAATGGTGTTATCATGGTAACGACCAAACGAGGGAAAAAGGAGGAAGGAGTCTCTGTTAGTTACGATGGATCTGTGAGTGTGAATACTATGGCGAAGTATATTGATGTCATGAATGCTTCAGAATGGATGCAGGCTTTTCAGATAGGTTTAGAAAATGCAAATAAATGGTATGGAAAGGATTTTTCCTTGGATTTGGCGGATCATTTCAAGGATCCTCGTTTGTTTGAAAACGGTCGACCTATTTATGATACAGATTGGCAAAAAGAAGCTACTCGTACCGCTATATCTCATAACCATCAGTTGAGTATTCAACAAGGAGGCAAGAAATCTTCTGTTGGAGCTTTCATTAATTATACTGATCATCAAGGGTTGATGTTGAATACGTACATGAAGCGTTTGAATGCGAAAATGGCATACGATAGTCACCCTACCAACTGGTTATCAACTAGTGTGAATTTATTAGTGAATCATTCTTGGGGAAATACAACCGAAGAAAAGGGAGGTAGCCAGGAGCCGAGACGCTCTATGATTGAAATGGTGCCTTGGATGCCGGTACAATTTCCTGATGGAAGCTGGAGTAATTCAACTACCGTTTCAGACAATTTAGGATTGGAAGGTATGGCTAATCCGGTACATGTTTTAAAAACTAAACAGCAGAAAGCGTATAGAACACAGATTTTTGGTAATGCTGCTTTGACTTTCCATTTACTTCCGGGATTAGATTTAAAGACTCAGTTTGGTGTGGATGCACATTTCAATAAGAATAGTAATTATTCTCCTACTGATTTAATTAATATTTCGTATCCTAAGGGTAAAGCCTCCATTGATAATATCAATACCTTATATTGGCAGGAAGAAACCTACTTGACCTATAATAAGACTATGGGTTCCCATCGTTTGAATGCGATGGCTGGTCTTTCTTGGCAGAAGAGAACGTTAAGTAAGAATAGTTCTGTTACAGAAGGTTTTGCTGATGATTACTTTGGATACGATAATATGGGTGCAGGAACTTTACCAAAAGCTCCTACTTCAAAATATGAGGAGTGGGCTATGAATTCATATTTCTTGAGGGCTGCTTATACGTATTCTGATCGATACATGGCGACGGTTACTGCTCGTGTGGATGGTTCATCTAAGTTTGGTGAAAACAATAAATATGCTTTCTTCCCTTCTGTTGGTTTAGGATGGCTTATTTCAAACGAAGAGTTTATGAAAAATTGTTCGGCCGTTGATTTACTGAAATTGCATACTAGCTATGGTGTAACAGGTAATAGTGAAATTGGTATTTATCGTTCGTTGTCAACTGTATCTTCAGGTTCTACATTGATAGGTGGTAGCCGTGTTCCTAGTAGTTGGTTTTCTCGTCTTCCAAATCCAGATTTGAAATGGGAACGAACCAACCAGTTTGATATTGGCTTAAACTTGAACTTATTTAAAAACCGTTTGAATTTCGATATTTCTTATTACTATAAGATGACAAATGATTTGTTGTTGGATCGTCCAGTTCCGTTTACAACAGGATTTGGTTCTGTTGTTGATAATATTGGTTCAATTTCCAATCAAGGTATTGATTTTATGATGAATACGGTAAATTTACAGACTAAGAACTTTCGTTGGACTACTACTGTAAATGTCAATTATAATAAGAACAAAATTGAGAAGTTGGGTGAAAATAATGAAGACATCTATCCGGGTCCAAATTGGATGAATGGTAGTCAGACTATTTTGCGCGTTGGTGAATCTGTTGCTTCTTTCTATGGTTACGATCGTATTGGCATTTGGGGTGAGAATGAACGTGAAGAGGCACTTGATGCTGGCTCGAATGTAGGTCAAGCAAAACGCTCAAAAGAAAAACGTATTTTAGGTAAGGGTTTGCCTGATATTACTGGTAGCTTTATCAATACATTTCAATACAAGAATTGGGATTTGACAGTGGATTTGCAGTTTGTGGCAGGTGTAGATATCTTGCAGCGTACTATTCATGCTTCTGAAGATAGATTTGGACTTGCTAATGGCTTATCTTCTATTTTGTATGAAGGATGGACTTCAAATAATCCAAATACTCAGGTACAAGCTATCCGATTGGCTGGCTATGGTATGGGACAGAATTCTGATTTGGATTCTCGGTGGGTAGCTAACGGTGCATATTTGAGAGGAAACTTGCTTCAGTTGGGTTATACTTTTGATCGAAAATTACTCGAAAAGATAAAATTGTCTTCATTAAGATTGTATTTCAATGTGAACAATGCATTTGTCATTACTTCGAAAAATTTCAAAGGGTATGATCCAGAAGGCACTACTCATGGAGATGCACAGTGGGGACAAAATATTATGTTCTACCAGCATCCGAAACCAAGAACTTATACTTTAGGAGTTAATGTAGCATTTTAAATTAGAGGAGATTGAAAAATGAAATATAAATATATAGTATTTAGTCTGTGTTTGTCTTGCTTATCTTCTTCTTGCACTAGTTTCTTGGATGAAAATCCTAAGAGTGAGATGGGATCAGGAAATTATTTCACACGACCAGAACATGCTCGTTCTACTGTAAACCAATTGTATAGAGAAGGAGTTGCTGACTTTTATATCAAGTCGTTACCTTATGATGGTTCTAATTATATGTACGGTGGTTATTTGTCTGGATTGGTAGATAATGACTATAAAGGACAAGTTACAATGGTTCAGTATTGCCAGTCACTGACTATTAGTTCTGAGAATATTTCTGAAAACTTGGACTTTATTTGGAATGGTTGTTATAGAGCTATTTCTCATGCTAATACAGCCATTAAATATATGGAACGAGTGCCAGGATTGGATTCTGGAGAAAGAGCAAGACTGATGGCGGAGGCGAAATTCTTTAGAGCATTCAATTATTTCTATTTGGTGAAGTTTTTTGGTGATGTTCCTTTAATTTTGGAACCGTATGAATCATTAAATAATTTGTATGTTAAGCGAACAGCTACCGCAGAGGTATACAAACAAATTGTAGCTGATTTAAAATCGTCTTTGGAAGGAGGATTGAAAGATACCAACTTCACTAGTAATGGCTTCCGAATCACAAAGGCTACTGTAGAAATGCTTCTTTCTAATGTGTACTTGCAAATGAGTGGTTATCCATTGCAAGAGAACCATTATATGGATGCAGCGAATACAGCTAGAAGTATTATTAAAGCAGGAAAGCATGCTTTAATTCCAAATGGTGATACTCCTGAAACAAGTGCATACAATAAGATTAGAACAACGGATTTATCAAATGAATATCTTTATACGGCTGAATTTGTTTCTGGAATTCAGAGTACGAAGAGACCAGCTTATGCATTTTATCCAGGAGTAGCTTCTTGGGGAATTTTCAAATATTCTATTACAAATAATGTATATCGTCCGGGTGAAACTGTTTTAAATTTTTATGATAAATCGAAAGATTTACGTGGACAGGAAAAGCAGTATTTCTTTAGCGAATATTCTTATGTGAAGAAAGGAGAATACATTACTCAAAAATTGGAAGAACCTTGTTGTTGGTTCTTTTATGATGAAAAAGCATTGCTTGAAACAGGTGAAAGTGAAAAGGATGTAGCTATTTTCCGTTATGCTGAAACTTTATTGGTAGCTGCAGAAGCAATTGCTCAGTCAGAAGGTGTAACTGAAGAAGCCGTCAACTATTTGGCTCAAGTTCGTTCGCGTGCGTATCAGCAAGATGTAGAAATGGTAGCTGCTGATTTGAGAACTTTATCGAAAGATGAATTCGTGAAAGAAGTATGGATGGAGCGATTAAGAGAATTGTTCCCTGAGTGTCGTCTTTGGGATGATATCCAGCGTACTAGACAGTATCCAGTGGCCACAGCAAGTAATCCTGGTAAGGTGAATTTTGTAAATGTAATCGGTGCACAGAATCCTTGGGGGGCAACTTTCCAAGAAAAACATTTGTTATGGCCGATTTCTAAGAATGAAATACAAAGAAATCCAGCTTTGGAGCAAAATAAGGGTTACTAAATAATAAAATCTATTAGGAGAGATTCTTTTAAAGGAATCTCTCCAGATAGATTTATGTTGAAAACAAATTATTAATTATGGCGAGTTCTGCCATTATATCATATATTTTTTCTTATCGCTAATATGCTAGTAAAGTGAATGTCTTTTTAAAATATTTATGGATTGTATTTGGATTGCTTATGCCCTTTATGGAGGTGAACGCATCCCCTGTGGATTTAGTAAATCTACTGCAAGGAACAAATTCTCAAAGTGATTTTTCAACGGGAAATACATATCCAGCAGTGGCGGTGCCTTGGGGAATGAATTTTTGGACTCCACAGACTCGCAATAATGGAGATGGGTGGCAGTATGTGTATACTGATCTCAAAATCCAAGGATTTAAACAGACACATCAGCCAAGTCCGTGGATTAATGATTATGGGTGCTTTTCCATCATGCCTCAAGTAGGTGTTCCTGAAAGTGACCAAAATAAGCGTGCAGTTTCTTATCGCAGGGAAAATGAAAAGGCTTTGCCTTATTTGTATGAAGTGAAGTTGGATAATGACATTCGTGCGGCTATGTCAGCTACCAATTCAGGAGCTGCATTTAAATTTGACTTCCCGAAGAATAAAGAAGGAATTTTGTTAGTAGATTGTTTCGATGGTGCTAGTGAAATTTTTATTGATTCTGATAATCAGACAATAAGTGGATATTCTTCATTTTTTGCCAAGAACAATGGAGTGTGTTTCCCAAAAAACTTCCGTACGTATTTCGTAATATGTTTCAATCAGCCTATTAGTGAATACGGGTGTTTGGTGGGTAGAAAATTCGTGAAAGGTAAAAAATATTGCAGCGGACGAAATGCGTTAGCCTATGTTTCATTTGGTAAAGCGGAGCATTTGGAATTAAAGGTTGCTTCTTCTTTCATTTCTTACCAGCAAGCAAAGATTAATTTGGAGCGTGAATTGGGTAAAAAGAACTTCAGAACTCTTCAAAAAGAAAATAGAGATGTATGGAATAAAGCTCTCTCTAGAGTGTCTGTCAAGGGAGGAACATTGGAGAACCAGCGTACATTTTATTCGGCTCTATATCGTACCATGCTTTTCCCTAGAAAAACAACGGAGTGGAATGAACATGGGAAAGCAATGCATTATAGCTTTTTTAATGGAAAAGTGTGTGAGGGACCGATGTATACGGATAATGGTTTTTGGGATACTTTTCGAGCTGTGCATCCTTTCTTTACTATCATGCATCCGTCTTTAAGTGCGGATTTGATGGAGGGTCTGCTTAATATTTATAAAGAAGGAGGATGGTTACCAGAATGGTTTAGTGGAAGCTATAAGGATTGTATGATTGGGCAGAATTCTGTTTCTGTTATTACTGATGCTTTACTAAAAGGAATTGATAGTTTTGATCAGAAATTGATGTTTGAGGCAATGTGTAAGGGGGCGGAGCATCAAGGTCCATTGGCAACGGGTAGAGTAGGTATTGAATTCTATGATAGTTTAGGTTATATTCCTTGTGATGTAGGAATCAAAGCGAGTGTTTCAAGGACTTTGGAGTATGCTTACGATGATTTTTGTATGGCAAAGTATGCGGAAAAAATTGGTGCTCCGACAAAAGTGGTTGATCATTATCGCAAACGAGCTCTTTCTTATCAAAACCTTATAGATAAGGATTTATGTTTTGTTCGTCCTAAGCAGATGGATGGGGAATGGAAGGCAAATTTCGCTCCAGATGATTGGGGAAGAGATTTTACAGAAGGAAGTTCATGGCATTGGACTTGGTGTGTGTTCCATGACGTGAAGGGGCTCCAAAAAATGATAGGAGGTGAAAGACCTTTTGTGAAAATGCTTGATTCTGTCTTTACATCAAAACCGACAGTAGGTCTAGGTGGCAGAAAGAAGATGATTCATGAAATGAAGGAGATGATAGCTGGTAATATGGGACAGTATGCCCATGGAAACCAGCCTATTCAACATATGGCTTATTTATACAATTATGCTGGTAAACCATATAAAACGCAGGAAAAGGTTCGGTTGATTATGAATAGATTATATCATTCTGGTTGGGAAGATGGATGCGGTTTGTGTGGTGATGAAGATAATGGTCAGACATCTGCATGGTATGTATTTTCAGCATTGGGATTCTATCCAGTGTGTCCTGGTATGGGGGAGTATATAATAGGCTCTCCGTTGTTTGAAGAGGTATCTTTAAAACTGGAAAATGGTAAGAGTTTTAAGGTGAAGGCTATACACCAATCACCTAGAAATAAATATATTCAATCGGCAAATTTGGATGGGAAGCCGTTTAATCGTTCGTTTCTCACACATGAAGAAATAATGAATGGAGGTGTATTGACATTTATTATGTCGGATACTCCGAATAAAAAATGGGCTATGGATTCGTTGCCTACGTCTTTATCAGATTAACTTATATAATAATATTATGAAACAGTACAATTTTAGTATGCTTTTTTTGAGTGCTTTAGCATTCACGGCTTGTTCTCAACCAGTGAAAAAGGACATTAGGCCAAACATTATTCATATTATGACGGATGATCATTCATTCCAAACAATAAGTGCGTATGGACATCCGATATCTAAATTAGCTCCAACTCCAAATTTAGATCGTTTAGCAAATGAGGGTATGCTATGTACAAGTGGTTATGTGGAGAATTCCTTGTCGGCTCCTTCTCGTGCTACTTTGTTGACAGGTATGTATAGTCACATGCATGGTCAGAAAACTCTAGGGCGTGGGTTGGATACCTGTTTGACTGTTTTCCCTGAGCTAATGCAGAATGCTGGTTATCAAACGGCTATTGTGGGTAAGTGGCATCTCTTTTGTGAACCGAAGGGATTTGATTATTATAAGATTTTATATGATCAAGGTGATTATTACAATCCTGAATTTAAGACAAAGGAGACAAATGGGAAATATGTAAGAGAAGAAGGATATGCTACTACATTGATTACTGATTATTCATTGGAATGGTTGGATAAGCGTGATAAGACAAAACCATTCTGTTTGCTGTTGCATCCTAAAGCTCCTCATAGAAATTGGATGCCAGAGCAGAAATATTTGAACTTGTATGATGATGTGGAATTTCCATATCCTGAAACATTGTTTGATGACTATGAAGGTCGTGTAGCCGCTGGTACACAAGAAATGAGTATCGCTCAAAATATGACTTGGGCTTATGATTTAAAAGTGAATCAGTTGAAAGATGAGGATAAAATGCCATGGACTGTAAGGGATTGGGAAAGAGCGCGTAATCGAATGAATCCTGAGGAATTAGCAGTTTGGGATGCAGCTTATGATAAGAAGAATTTGGCAATGATTAAGCAAAACTTGAAAGGTAAGGAATTGGTGAAATGGAAATATCAGCGTTACATTCATGATTATGTGAGATGCATCAAATCATTAGATGACCAGATAGGAAGGGTCTTGGATTATTTGGATAAAAATGGTTTGACTGAGAATACCATTGTGGTGTATACATCTGATCAAGGTTTCTATATGGGTGAACATGGATGGTTTGACAAGCGTTTCATGTATGAGGAATCGTTCCGTACTCCATTAATTATCCGTTATCCAAAGATGATGAAAGAAAAAGGGATAAAATGTGATGCGTTGGTGCAGAATATCGATTATGCTCCTACATACCTTGCTCTAGCAGGTGTGGAAAAACCTGCTTGGATGGTAGGTCGTAGCTTGGTTGACTTGATGGAAAACAAAGGTGTGGCACCTCAAAATTGGAGAAAGACTTTGTATTATCATTATTATGATTATCCAGCAATTCATCAGGTACGTCGTCATGATGGGGTTTCTGATGGCAGATATAAATTGATACATTTCTACGGAGAAGGTAAGGGTAAGGATAAAGGACATGATATGGATCATTGGGAGTTGTTTGATACAGATGTTGATCCGATGGAACTTCATAATGTTTATGATAAGAAAGAAAATCAACTGATCATTGAATCTCTCAAAAAGGAGTTGGATTATTATAGAACGACTTATAAAGTAAAAGAATTTTAATAAATAACTCGCTGTTAATTATACATAACTGCTTTCTCGGTATGTGCCGATAGAAGGCGGTTATGTTTTATTTGTTATCAATGCTTAGAATGGCTATGGTAGAAGGTTGTTTCTATTCCCAACGTTGACTGTATAGTAGATGAGGGGATTTATAGCAACGGACTTTTCATAAATTATATTAGAGGAATGGATTTTGATTTCATGAATGATGTGTATGAATTTTGATATTTTAAGAAAAATGGATTGGTTTTCAGCAGTAAAGTCGATTGGCTTATATGTATAGTAAGGTAAAATAATATTCTAAAACGAACTTTTGTTCATATAGAATGCGTATAAATAGCTGAATATGTTAAGCTTATAGATTGGAAAAAGTTGTAATGATTACATTACATGCAGTTGATATATATCAAGAAAGGGGGGTAAGGTGCAAATAAGAGAGAGATTTCTTTCTTCTTGTGAGATTAGCTTTACCTTTGCGGCCGCTAAACAAACTAAACGAGATTATGTCAACAAAAAAGATGGTAAAATTTCATGTTCCCAATCAGGGCTTGTATTTGTATGCCCGTGAAAATGCCGGAAAGACTGAATTGATAGTTTTGAATGGTACTGACAGAGAACAAGTTTTGCGTAACGAACATTACAAGGTACTTACTAAGAACAGCTTAGAAGGTAGAAATGTATCTAATGGTGAAAAAATCGATTTGCGGCAGCACATGGTGCTGTCGGCGCATCAGTCTCTGATCATTGAATATTGATTGTATTGAATTTTACCGATAAAAGCTGTGGACGGGAAGGGTTTCCGGTCCACGGCTTTTGTTTTTTAAGGGAGAAGGCGTATCTTTGCAGTGTAATTTAAACTGAATGAAATGATTATAGCCGTTGATTTTGATGGAACCATTGTGAAGCATCGTTATCCTGCTATCGGCAGTGAGATTCCGTTTGCGATTGATACCTTGAAGAAATTGAGTGAAGAGCGTCACCAGCTGATTCTGTGGTCGGTGCGTGAGGGGGACTTGCTGAAGGAAGCTGTGGAGTTCTGCCGTGCTCGGGGACTGGAATTCTATGCGGTGAACTCAAATTATCCCGAAGAACAGGATACGCATGATCATTTTTCCAGAAAGCTGAAAGCGGACTTGTTCATCGACGACCGTAACTTGGGTGGTCTGCCGGATTGGGGAGTGGTTTACCGGATGGTGCACGACAAGCTTTCGTACGAGGATGTGTATCGGGAGATGTACCAGGAGGAAGAAGTGGAGGAGAAGAAGGGTTTCTTCAGCCGTCTCTTTGGCAAATAAGGGATGTGGGATAAGATTTTACATAAGAAAAGCGGCAGATGCGGAAGTGTCTGCCGCTTTTCGTGTGTTTGGACTCAGCGGATGCGGGTGCGGTAGCCGTGGAAGTAGCGGGTGAAGAAGAGCCAGTGGTACTCGATGGAGTTGGTCCAGTAGGCCCAGTTGTGGACTCCCGGCCGGATGGTGAAGTCGTGGTAGATGCCGCGTTTTTCTAGGGCTTCATGGAGCTGGCAGTTGACCTTGAAGAAGAAGTCGCCGCTGCCGCAGTCGAAGAGGATGGCGAGGTCGCCGTTCTGAATCTTGTCGAGCTGGGTCATGACGGTGTGGGCTGCCCAGCGTTCGGGGTGCTCAGCCAAGGAACCGAGCTGCTTGTACATTTCCCAGTTCTTGGGGAAGGGACGGATGTCGACGCCGCCGCTCATGCTGCCGCAGGCTCCGAACACGTCCTTGTGGCGGATGGCGAGCCAGAGGCTGCCGTGGCCGCCCATGCTGAGGCCGGTGATGGCACGTGCATTACGGTCGCTGCGGGTGGGGTAATGGCTGTCGATGTAGGCGACGAGTTCCTGAGAGACGAAGGTCTCGAACTGGCTGCGGGGCTGGAGGGGACTGTCCCAATACCAGCTGTTTTCCCCGCTGGGGCAGACGATGAGCACATGGTCACGGTCGGCTAAGGCGGCGAGTTCCGGCTTTTTCTTGAACCAGCTGCGGCCGTTGTCGGAATAGCCGTGCAGAAGGTAGAGGGTAGGAATGCGTTCTCCGGGATCTTGCAGTTCGGGTACGAGTACCAAGGTTTCGATGGTACGTTTCATCTTGTGGCTTCTGACCTGTAAGGTATCGATGCGGGCGGCGTGGAGGGCTGTGCTGAAGCAGCAGAGGAGGATGAGGCTCATCCAAAAGTAGTTCTTTTTCATTGCGTCGTTTTTTCAGGGAATGGGCGGTCTGCTCATTCCGAAGGTAAAGATAAGTCCTTTGTTTGATTATTTTTGTATCTTTGAACTTATAATATCAAGAAATTATGAATAGACCGGCTATTTATCCGAATGACTGGCTGCAGATTCATCCGTACCGGGTGCAGCAGCCGTCGGATGGCTATTTCGTGGATTTGGCCAATCAGTTATATAAGGTGTGCGACTTGCCGAAGCTGTCGCTCGCTGGTAAGAAAAGAGTGTGCCTGTACTTGGCTGCGTATCTGGAGGACCTGATTTCGGGCTTGGGCTTGTGGAAGAGTTTCGTGGAGGAGCATGAACGCCTGTATGGGGTGCCGCTGCCTTTCTATTCGCTTTCGGCCGATTATGTGAAGGAGGAGGTGAATGTGGAGGATGTGTGCTTCCTTATCTGGAACACGTGGCAGAAGGACCTGACGGATCATGGGTATGTGTATCCGCTGGAGAAGGAGATTCTGCAGCAGGCGGAGAAATGTTATGCCTTGCTGGCCGAGGCGTATGAGGAGGCTCCGGAAAATGGGTACCTGGAGGGCTTCTTCCGGGGATTCGACTCGATGCAGCAGGCGGATGCGAAGTTGACGTGGCTCTTCGGCCATACGTACCTCACCGAACCGTCGATGTTGCCGTACATCGAACGGGTGAAGCCGAACGACCGCTTCGTCATTCCGGTGGGGCCGCTGGCGCTGTTCCTGCACGAGTGGGTGGACCGCTTGGGTGGCGAGGCGTGCTGGAGGACGGTGACGGGACTGTATTTCACCCAACCGCTGCTGCCGGAGGAGATGAAGCGGAAGAACCGGGAACTGTATGAACGCTTCACGGAAGCGACCGGCGGCGAGAACATCGTCTTCTTGGAAGGATACGACCGCCTGCGCAAGTTCTTGGTGGAAGGCTTGAAGTGGAAGGACGACGAGCAGCATACCCTGCCGCAGATGAAGGCGCACCGCAACTTCGTGCTGATGGTGAATGCGGAGAAGGGAATCTTGCTGGCCAAGGATGTGTGCGAGTGCATCGCCGCACCGACCAATGCGGGATACCGTCCGCAGGTGGCAGCCGAACACGCTTTCGACCTGCTGACGAAGGAGACCCTCTGTCCGCCGGACTTGCTGGAACGCTGCCTTGCAGAACACTGGTTGCCCGATCTGCACTTCCCGGAAGGCGACGAGAAAGAAGGGTTGGCAGTGCAGAACGCCGATTTCATCGCCCGTCATTCCTTGCTTTATTATTATCGCGGAGATTAAGCGATTCCTTTTCAAGGAGGAATACTTGGTTTGCTAGGTTCTTTTGAATATCTTTGTCTCTTGATTTTTAGATTTCAGTGAATCAAGAAGGTGGTAATATGAACAAGCAGCAAGCGAAAGATGATGTCCTGTGGTATGTGATGCGTGCCTACCGGAATGAAAATAAGGCGGAAGCCGCACTTAGCAGTGATTGGGGACTTCCTTATTTTATCCCCAAGCGATACTGCATCCAGACTTGTCACGGTAAGAAGGTGAAACGCTTGGTTCCAGCCATTCCGGGAATGGTATTCGTACATGCCAGCCGCGAACAGCTGACGAAATTCAAGTTACGCTGCCCTTTCCTGCAGTATGTGATGTGGAAGGTGAATGGAGGACTGGAGTTCATTACCGTTCCCGACCGGCAGATGGACAATTTCATCAAGGTGGCTTCCCACACGGAGGAGAGCGTGAAATATTATTCACCGGAGGAGGTGCACTTGGTGAAGGGACAGCATATCCGCATCGTAGGCGGTGCTTTCGATGGGGCGGAGGGAGTCTTCGTCAAGGAGAAAGGGGGGAGAAATCGCCGGCTGGTGGTGACCATCCAGGGTGTGACGGCCGTTTCGGTGCAGGTGCAGCCGGAGTGTGTAGAAGTGATACCTTGACTTTTCCCGTAGTATATTTTTATAGATTGAAGGGCACTTGTCGTTTTGGCGGCAAGAGCCTTTCTTCGTTTGCGGAGGCAGTGCGGAGAGGGGACAAAAAAACTCCCGTCGGCGGGAGGCCGGCGGGAGCATATTCCTTATCGTTTAGATATGTATCTTGTATTAGCAAAGTTTGCGTGAACCGTCGCTGATCACTACATCGTAAACTTTCGGGCTGTGACCGAATTTTTCTTTGTAGCGTTCTTTGGCTGTAGAGATGAATGTTTCGTACAACTCGTTCTTCACCAAGTTGAGGGTACATCCACCGAAGCCACCGCCCATGACACGGGAACCGGTTACACCGCAGTCGAATGCGATGTCGTTCAAAAAGTCAAGTTCTTCGCAGCTTACTTCATACAGCTTGCTCATGCCTTGATGAGTTTCATACATCTTCTGGCCCACTGTTTCGTAATCGCCTTTTTCCAATGCTTCGCATACGTCGAGTACACGCTGGATTTCTTCAATCACGTATTCAGCACGCTTGTAGTTTTCTTCTGAAACTTCAGCCTTCACAGCCTGCAACATTTCCATGGTGCAGTCGCGGAGGAATTCCACTTCCGGATGGGTCTTCTTGATGGCAGCCACTACGTTTTCGCAGCTTTCACGACGTTTGTTGTATGCTGAAGAAGCCAATTCATGTTTCACGACTGAATCGACCAAAACCAAGCGGTAACCTTCCGGCTTGAACGGGAAATACTGGTATTCCAAAGAACGGCAGTCCAGGCGAATCAAGCTGCCTTCTTTACCGAATACAGAAGCAAACTGGTCCATGATGCCACATTTCACTCCGCAGTAGTTGTGTTCAGTAGCCTGACCCACTTTGGCCAATTCGAATTTGTCGATTTTGTTTTCACCGAACAGGTCGTTCAACGCGTAAGCATAAGTTGATTCCAACGCTGCAGAAGAAGACATGCCTGCTCCCAATGGAACATCACCTGCAAAGGCAGTATTGAAACCTTTCACTTCTACACCGCGCTTTATCATTTCACGGCAAACACCGAAGATGTAGCGAGCCCAGCTGGCGTGTGGAGCATCTTCTTCATTCAGACCGAATTCCACGTAGTCTTTCAGGTCGATAGAATAAGCACAGACCTTGTCTTTTCCGTTAGGTTTGATTTCTGCAATGATTCCTTTGTCCACTGCACCTGGGAATACGAAACCACCGTTGTAGTCGGTGTGTTCGCCAATCAGATTGATACGGCCCGGTGATGCATATACGGAACCTGTTGTACCGTCGAAATGCTTAATGAAGCGGCTTCTTACAAATTCTATGTCCATAATGATTTAATATTTAAAGGTTAATTATTTCTCTTTAGAAATCTGGACGGATTTCGTTTCTGAGTATGAGTGAATCAGCCGTTCCGGAAACCGGTGAGGGATTCCGGAGCGGGCTGGATTTTATTTCAAGATCGGATTATTCTGCTTCTCTTTTAGTGACTCTTGAGCCAATCAGAGCGTAGAACAGGATGTATGCGGCACAGGCAATGACTACCCAGAAGCTGCTGGTGAATCCGAACAGGTCGGCTACGGCTGCTTCGATGAACATCATGACTGCACAACCGAATACCATGGTCATGAAGATACCGCTGGCGATGGCTGTGTATTTGCCCAAACCTTCAACGGCCATGTTGAAGATGGCACCCCACATGACGGATGTGCAGAGACCTACCAACAGGAATGAGAAGATTCCTACTGGGATTTCCTGCCAGATGACAGTCAATGTACCCCAGTCGACACCAGGGAAGTTGACGGTTACATCAGTTGGAGCGAACATACCGAAGAGTACCAAAAGGATGGTAGCAGAAGATACGGTAGTGATCATGACACGGCTGCTCACCTTGTTGCCGATGCTGGCACCTACGAAACGACCGATCAACATCATGAACCAATATACGGCTACAATCATACCTACGGTAGCAGGAGGGATGATACCTTCGGCATTCAAAGACTGCTGTACGGTATTAGGAACACCTACTTCGATACCCATGTAAAGGAAGATGGCCAACGTACCGAGTGCGAAGTGACGGTGGCTCATGGCACCCTTGATCAAATCGACACGTACAGGAGCCTGTTCCGGTTCGTCAATCTTAGTGAAAAGAAGAACGATGAATGCGATGACAAAGACTGCCAAAGCGATGAGCAATGCAGGAGTGGCATCTGAAATTTTTGCTTTTGTGATGTCAGAAATCAAGGCACCCATCAAGATGTAGCAAGCTACAGCTGCAGATGAATTGAACACACCACCTACCTGAATCAACTGGTTTCCTTTGTTGCCGCCGCCGCCGAGGAGGTTCAGCATCGGATTAACCACGCAGTTGAGGATACACATACACAAACCTGCGATGAATGCACCGATCAAGTATACACCGAATACAAGACCTAAGTTAGAGGCTGCATCAAGCGTGCCGCTGTACCACTGGATTAAGATACCGAGGATACCGACTACCAAACCGATAAGGGCTGTCTTCTTGTAGCCGTATTTGGCAATCAGCATACCAGAAGGAATACCCATCAGAAGGTAAGCGATGAAGTTACCGTAGTTACCGATTTGGGCAAGAACGTTAGAAATACCGCCCGGCTGGTTCTTGATGATAGTGGCCATTGGCGTACAAAGATTGGTTACAAACGCAATCATTGAGAAGAGGGCAATCATCACGAGAATTGCACCCCACTGTTTTTTTTGTTGACTCATTGGTTATTAAGTTTAATAGTTATGATTTAATTGATTTTGTATCTCGCTAATCCGTCGGGATTATTCGATGCCGAATTTGTAGACGGTGGTCTGGCGGTAGGTTTCGTCCGGTCTCAACACGCAACTTGGGAAGTGGCCCTTGTTGGGGGTGTCGGGGAAGTGCTGCGCTTCAAAGCAGATGGCGCTGCGCTTGGGGAAGGTGGCTCCGTGAGCTCCTTCAAATCCGTTGTGCCAGTTGGCTGTATAGACTTGTACGCCCGGTTCGGTGGTGTAGACTTCCATGCTGCGTCCGCTTTCGGGTTCCACGCACTTGGCAGCGAAGGTCAGCGTACCGGCTTCGCGCTTGTTGAGCACGTAGCAGTGGTCGTAACCGGCTCCGTAGATGAGCTGTGTGAACGGATCGTCGATGCGTTCGCCTACGGTATGGGGAGTGCGGAAATCCATCGGGGTGTTTTCTACGGGTGCAATTTCACCGGTAGGAATGGAGGTCTCGTCCATCGGGGTATAATAATCTGCGTTGATGGTTACCACGTTGTTCAGAACGTCTGGCGTAGGATTGGCAATGCCGGCCAGATTGAAGAATCCGTGGTGGGTGAGGTTGACGAGGGTAGTCTGGTCCGTGGTCGCAGTGTAGCGAATCTGGAACTCGTTCTCGTCGGTAAAGGTATAGACGACGGTGACATCGAGCTGTCCCGGATAGTTTTCTTCGCCGTCGGCTGACACATAGTGAAGGGTCACGCTCTGTGCACTGGTCTGTTCAGCGTCCCATACGCGGGCATGGATGCCGGTAGGTCCGCCGTGCAAGGCATTGGGACCGTTGTTGATGGTCAGCTGGTATTCTTTGCCCTCCAAGAGGAAGTTGCCCTTTGCGATGCGGTTGGCATAGCGTCCTACGAGGGTACTCAAGAAAGGTTCGGGACTGTGGATGACATGCTCGATGGAGTCATGTCCTTGAATGACATTGGCCATTTTACCGTTCTTATCGGGGACCATAATCGCCAGTACGGCTCCTCCATAATTGGTTAAGGCTACTTCTGCACCTTGTCGGTTGGTGAGGATGAACAAATCGGTTTCTTTTCCGCCGATAGTGGTCTGAAAGTCAGCGCGGTTTAAGCCACTCGCGTTATTTTCACGGTAAAATGTATTTTTCATGAATATTAAGTGTAAGTTCTTTTTTTATCAAATGTTATGCAAATAAAAAGATTTTATTCAAGAATCCCAAACATTTTCGGATAAAAAGAACGCACATCAAGGGCGAAAACCGATAATGTGCGTATGGGGTAAAAAAGGCCGTCGCTCCGAGGGATGGGGCGACGGCCGGTGGGAAAATATCATTGCAGGGAGGCGAGCAGGTCGGCCACGATGAAGCTGCTTCCGCCCACGAAAATTAGGTCGGTGGGTCGGGCTGCCTGTCGGGCTGCTTTCAGGGCAGTGGGTACATCGGGGTAGCTTTCTCCGTGGAGTCCGAAGGGGGCTGCGAGTTCCTTGACCTTTTCGGCGGGAAGGGCTCGCTGCACGCTGGCACGGGTGAAGTAGTAGGTGGCATCTTTGGGGAGCATGGCAAGCACGCCGCGGATGTCCTTGTCGTTGACCATGCCGATCACGATGTGGAGGGTGTCATAGACCTGGGTCTTGAGCTGCTCGGTGATGTACTGGAGGCCGCCTACGTTGTGGCCGGTGTCGCAGATGACGGTCGGCTGGCTGCCGATGCGCTGCCAGCGGCCCATGAGTCCGGTGAGTTCGCATACGTGGGCGAAGCCTTCGCGTACGTGGTCATCCTGGATGCGGTAGCCGGCTGCTCTCAACTGGTGGATGGCTGAAAGGAGGGTGTTGGTATTCTTGAGCTGGCAGAGTCCGCCGAGTTCCCCTTTCAGGTCGGCAAAGTCGGGAGTCTGGTACGCATACAGGCCGTCGGCGGTACGGGTATAGCCCTTCAGCCGCTGTTCGTCTTCGGCGAAGATAATCGGTGCGTTCACGGCTTCGGCCTTGGCCTGGAAGACGGGACGGGTCTCCGGAGTGGTCTCTCCGATGACAGCCGGCACGCCGGTCTTGATGATGCCTGCCTTTTCACCGGCAATCTTGGCGAGGGTGTCGCCGAGGAACTGGATATGGTCGAAGCTGATGTTGGTGATGACGCAGAGGTCGGGGTGGATGATGTTGGTACAGTCCAAGCGTCCGCCGAGGCCCACTTCAATGACAGCCACGTCGACTTCCTGTTCGGCGAAGTAGTCGAAAGCCATGGCCGTAGCCAATTCGAAGAAAGACGGGTGAAGCGGTTCGAAGAAAGCCCGGTGCTTTTCCACGAAGTCCACCACGAATTCCTGGCTCACGGGAGTGCCGTTCACGCGGATGCGTTCACGGAAGTCCACCAAGTGCGGAGAAGTGTAGAGTCCGGTCTTGTATCCCGCCGACTGGAGGATGGCTGCCAAGGTATGAGAGCAGGAGCCTTTTCCATTGGTTCCAGCCACATGGATGGTGCGGAACTTGCGGTGGGGGTGATTGAAATGCTCGTCGAGGGCGAGGGTATTGTCGAGTCCTTCCTTATAAGCGTTCTTACCTACGTGCTGGAAGAGTGGCGCACTGTTGAACAGGTAAGTGAGTGTTTCTTGATAATTCATTTCCTTATTGATTAATCTCAATGGGTTCTCTGTAATTGAAATGCAAATATCAGCATTTTATTTCAATTCCTTGTCCTTTACCAATAGGAATAGTAGCAGGAGGGGGTGTTCTTGATGGCTTCCACGCCCAGACTGATGGAGGCACTCTCGCCCAACTTGAGGTGGAGCATGCCGCCGAACTTGTCGGGGGTGAAGTTGGGCATCGGATAGGCGGGCAGGCGTTTCTGCGGCAGGATGGACTTGTTGCCATAGCCGTAGAGGGTCAGCCGTTCGTTGACCTGGAAGGCGGCAAGGGCCGTCACTCCCACATTGCGGTAGGCATAATCGGCCCACTGCAGGTTGGTGGCATAGACACCCGCAGCCACACTCAGCCGCTTGGTGACCGGAAAGGCATACAGGAAGGCCGCATCCTGTCCGAATCCCACCCCGTGCAGGCGGTTCTTGCCGAAGCCCACGGAGACATTCATCCCGAGGGAAGCGTTGAACCCCGCATGCAGGTCCCAGGTACATCCCTGGTACCGGAAGGGAGTGACGCCGTACAAGGTGAAAGGCAGCGACGGAGCAGGGGCAGTGACCGACAAGGTATCCGGTTCCACGGCCGGAACCGCCGCAGCCCCTTCCTGAGCCTGCATTCCCAGGCTCCAGCCCATATAGAGAATAAGGAGTAACAACTTTTTCATGATATCCATTTTAATGACGCAACCAAAGGTACAAAAAAATACCGCTGCGGAGACGTCCCATTGACACCCTTTAAGGGAATTTCTGAAATTTTGGACATAAAAAAAGGTTGTTCCGTCCGGAAAGACGAAACAACCTTCATAAATCTTTTCAATTAGCAGATTATGCTTCAGCGCAAGGTACTACAGATACGAAGCTCTTGTCTTCGCGACCTTTCTTGAAACATACAGTACCATCTACCAATGCGTAAAGAGTGTGGTCACTACCCATACCTACGTTTTCACCTGGGTTGTGAACTGTACTGACGAACAAGGATGTTACCAGCTTTGCAAGCTGAACCACCGAATATCTTTACGCCTAATCTCTTACTAGCTGATTCACGGCCGTTCTTAGAACTACCTACACCTTTCTTATGTGCCATTTTCTTCTACGTTTTTAAATGATTAAGCAATAACTTGTTTGATAGTCAATTCAGTAAACTGCTGACGGTGACCGTTCAGTTTTCTGTAACCTTTTCTTCTCTTCTTGTGGAATACCAATACTTTTTCACCTTTTACAAGTGGAGAAGCAACTTCGCATACCACTTTAGCACCTTCTACAGTAGGAAGACCTACAGTTACAGTACCATTGTTGTCTACCAACAAAACTTTGTCAAATTCAACAGTTGCACCGCTTTCAGCGTTCTGAATGTGGTGAACAAACAGTTTCTTGCCTTCTTCTGCTTTGAACTGCTGACCGTTAATTTCTACAATTACGTACATTTTTTAATCTATTAAACGGGTTTCTTCCGTAAGGTGGACCGATTCTTGCAGCCGCTTTTTTACCTTATCGGACTAAAATCGGCTGCAAAGATAGGGGTTTTGTTTCATATAACCAACTGTTTAAGTGAATTTTATTGTTAAAAATTCCGTTTCCGGATTTTCTTCCGACCGCTTGGCCGCTGGTTCACGGGGTTTTAGAGGTGAAACGTCAGGATGAACCGGTTGACCCCTTCCGCCGACTGGTGGCAGGTGGTGCCGTGGATGGTCTTCACCCGGTCGTCCACGGTCCGCAATCCGATGCCGGAGGACGTGCTGCTGCTTTGGGAAAGGGAAGGGGAGTGGGCGTTGTCCTAGATGACCAACTGGCACGGAGTCTCGTCAGACAGTGTCAGGGACAGCTCGATCTCATCGGCCGAGGTATGCTTGATGAGGTTGGACGTGATTTCCTGCACGATGCGGTACAGTTTCCAGGCGGTTCCGTGGGGCAGCTCCCGAAAAGATACACTCCGGCACTCCCTCCGTACCGGTCAAAAAATCGGAAGAAATCGGGCCTTTCCTGAAATAATGCCAAGGTTCTCCCGGCAAGTATGAAAATCTGGTGTCAGACCTTAAAAAAAGTAAGAAAAAATAGTATGTTATTAAAATAAATCATTATATTTATCGGAGTTTACAACAAAAAAGCAATACGTATGAAAAAGTATGTAGCAGAATTAGTCGGGACAATGGTTCTCGTCTTATTAGGATGTGGCGCAGCGGTCTTTTCAGGCGGCGCAGCGGGTACTGTAGGTGCAGGTACAGGAACTTTGGGTGTAGCCTTGGCATTCGGTCTCGCCGTAGTGGCTATGGCTTATGCTATCGGCGGCATTTCGGGCTGTCATATTAATCCGGCCATCACATTAGGCGTTTGGTTCTCAGGACGAATGAATACGAAAGATGCCGTGATGTACATGGTATTCCAGGTGGCAGGTGCCATCCTCGGTTCGTTGATTCTGACATTGCTGGTTACCACCGGTGCTCATGACGGACCTACCTGGACCGGTTCAAACGGTTTCGGTGTAGGCGAAACGGCACAGGCATTCGTTGCGGAAGCCGTGTTTACCTTCATTTTTGTGTTGGTAGTATTGGGATCAACCGATGAGAAGAAGGGTGCAGGCAACTTGGCCGGTTTGGCTATCGGTCTGTCACTGGTATTGATTCACATCGTATGTATTCCGATTACCGGTACTTCTGTCAACCCGGCCCGCAGTATCGGTCCGGCTTTGATGGAAGGCGGTCAGGCACTCGAACAGTTGTGGCTCTTCATCGTCGCTCCGTTTGTAGGTGCAGCATTCAGTGCATTGGTATGGAAATTCATCGGAACTTCCGAAGAAAAATAAATGAATCGTAAGGAAAGATAATTCAATTCCCTCTTTATACATATGAAGCATCTCATGGAAGAGGGTCTGCTGTGGATAGCAAGTCCTTCTTTGATGGGATGCTTTTCTTTTGGGTGGCTGCGGGAATTCGTGGATTCTTTGCAGCCTTTCGTTTCACCTTATTCTTTCCGTATCTTTGTGCCATGAAACTTATTGAGGAAATCAATCGGCATAAATCGTCAGGGGCATATCTTGGTGGTCCTGAGCGGCGTGGCCACCGTGAACGTGGAACGCAGCGCTTACTACATCCCTACGGGTACTTTGTGTGGATTCCGCCCGAGAAGTCGCACCGCATTTCGTTTGAGGACAAGAAGATCAAGTTGCTCAACGTGTACTGTCCGACAGAACTGGCCGATTGTGCCTTCTTTGACGAGGTGGGCGTGTATCCCATGCCGTCCATCCTATACCACGTGATGGAACTCATCGAGGGACAGACCGCCGAATACTTGCCCTCCGACTGGCGGTACGACTGTTGGGCACTACCTTGCATATCTTGCCGCACATCGTGCCAGCCCAACGCTTCCAGTTGCGCCTGCCATCCCATCATTCACCGCATCATGGACAAAATCCAGAAAGAATACCAGCAGGAACTGACGGCACAGCATGTAGCCGAAGCTTGCGGACTGAGCGTGCGTACCCTGAGCCGTTACCTGCGCAGCAAACTCGACGTGAACTTTGTGCAGTATGTCCGCACGTATTGGGTTCTGATGGCCATCAAGAAGATGGTGAAAGCCGAGGATTCCATTACCAATTTTGCCTATAGCGTAGGCTACGACAGCCTGACGGCTTTCAGCAATTCTTTTTACTAGGTGACGGGAGCACGACCGAGCCAGTTCAAGAAAAATTAGTCGCTGCGGAATCTCCTTCCTTTTTCTATTCTTGGCTTTTTCGAGGTCCGGAAAGCTCATTTACTTAGAATCGTTCCAATGAATGTCCGAAATGAGCAAAACTATGACAAATTTAATAAAGTAGAAAAAACATCTTTCTAACTTTGCACCCAGAAACAAGAGGTAAAAGTATGAATATAAAATGGGTATTACCCCTTGTCCTTCTTCTTTGTCCTCAGGCGATGAACGCGTCGCAATACGGCAAAGAAGAAAAGGCCATGGAATTGGCGAACGTGCGTGCACTGATTCATCAGAACCGCTCCGTGATTGTGGAAAACTTCAACCGACAGGTCGCTGCCGAGAACTTAGAGCAGGAAAAGTCGGATCGTTTGCCGGAAATCAGATTGGGTGGCGACGGCTACCTGGACAATCAGATTCCTTTGGGAAGTACCTCGGCAAAATATCGGAATTCATTTTTGTATCACTTCAAACTTTCTTCTGAAATGGATCTCTATACCGGGGGAATGCATCGGTATGTCATACAACGCATGAAGAAGGAACATCAGTTGAGTGAAGAGCGTCTGCACATGGTGGAACAGGAAGTGGAACTGCAGGTGTATGTGTTGCTTTACGACATTCACCGCAACCTCAAGTACCAGGACTTCATCCGCAAGTCCATCGAGTTGCATGAAAAGGAATACAACCGTATCCAGAACTGGTGGACAATGCTGCCGTGGAAGAAGCGAAAGTACACGACTGTGAGAGCCGGTTGGGCCGCAGTGCCTTGGATTTGGAATATACCGTCATCCGGGCTCCTTACGACGGACGTATCGGCAAAATCGACATCCAGGAAGGTCAGTTGATGCAGCAGGGAAAGGTACTGACCTTCATCACCAACGAAGCAGCCGGCAAGTGGACTGTGGCCAACCTGAAAGAAACGCAGTTGGGCCGCTATCCGGTAGGAAAAGAAGTGACCGTGACCGTCGACGTCATTCCGGGCAGAGGCTTCAAGGGCAAGGTAGAATCCATCTCACGCGCCACCGGTACCCGTTACTCGATGATGCCACCGAACAACGCCACCGGCAACTTTGTACGCATCATCCAGCGCATACCAGTCAGAATCCTGTTGACCATCATTTCGATTCTGTTCCCTTCGCTGGTCATCTTCGCCCTCTACTACAACAGTACGTTGGCTACGGCCGAATACTAAGTACTCCGTGGTGCAGATGTATGTGACCGTCATCTCCTGGCTGGCATTGGACAGCTACCTGATCAAGTGTTTCCGTTTAGGCAGCTATACCATTCGGGCATCTTCATCAATACGGTGACGTGCTGTATCTGTTCGTGCTGCATGTCACCTCCAAAGAGGAAAAGCAGGAGCGAAGGGTGGTCAACCGACTCCTGATGAGCATCGTCCGGAGGAACAAAATGAAACTGAAGCGTTTGACTTAGGGGCGGTGCAACGGCTGCCTCCGTACGGCCTCTCGGGGATTCATCCATTGGAGAAGGATGCCGGAATGCCTGTGCGGAAACTAACTCAAGCTGCTGAAAGACTTGTACGGCAATCAGTTCAGGCTGAATTCATGCCTGTACAGAAACCAATTCAAGCAGTTGGAAGGTTAGATAACTAATAACTTCTATATAGTCGTCCCTTAAGAACATCTTTATCTATTGATATTCAATAATTTAGTTTATAAAAGTCTTTGATAAATCTGCAAGTTTTAGTACCT
>RCNI01000184.1_pt1 | contig 41375 bp, 32 predicted proteins | sample 2041151 | NCBI WGS metagenome assembly RCNI01 (sample SAMN09708214, study PRJNA481090) | feces metagenome | isolation source: feces | place: Antarctica: Albino Rookery
CCAAGTGTACGAACCGTCTAAGAACAATACAGGCTGTAACTCAGTAAAATACATGAGTTACAGCCTGTTATGGTTAATTTCCTATATTGGGATTATTTCTCAATTGCAGCCTGTGCCGCAGCCAGTCTAGCAATCGGCACTCTAAAAGGAGAGCATGATACATAGTTCAAACCTACCTTGTGGCAGAACTTAACAGAACTAGGTTCACCGCCATGTTCACCACAGATACCGCATTTCAGGTCCGGGCGTACAGAGCGACCTTTCTCTACTGCCATTTCCACCAGTTGTCCCACACCATTCTGGTCGAGCACCTGGAATGGGTCTACTTTCAGAATCTTTTTATCCAAATATACCGGCAAGAAAGAAGCGATATCATCTCTTGAATAACCGAAAGTCATCTGAGTCAAGTCGTTGGTTCCGAATGAGAAATATTCGGCGCGAGAAGCAATACGGTTGGCTGTCAAGGCAGCACGAGGGATTTCAATCATTGTACCTACCTTGAATTCCACGCGTTCGCCTGCTTCAGCAAATACTTCTTCGGCAGTGTTGCGGATCACTTTTTCCTGAGCTTCAAACTCATACAAAATACCAGTAAGCGGTACCATGATTTCCGGGTGAGGGTCGAAACCTTCCTTCTTCAGTTCTACGGCAGCTCCCAAGATGGCGCGTGTTTGCATTTCGGTAATTTCCGGATAAGTGTTACCTAAACGGCAACCACGGTGTCCCAGCATCGGGTTGTGTTCGCATAAACTTTCCACACGCTGACGGATGTAGTCAACGGTTACTCCCATAGCATCTGCCATTTCCTGCTGTCCTTTCTGATCATGTGGAACGAACTCGTGCAAAGGAGGGTCGAGCAGGCGGACATTTACAGGATGCCCGTCCATAGCCTTGAAGATACCCTTGAAGTCGGCTTTCTGGAAAGGCAACAGTTTGTCGAGAGCACGCTTGCGGCCTTCCACATCATTGGCAAGAATCATTTCGCGCATAGCTACAATTTTCTGGCTGTCGAAGAACATGTGTTCGGTACGGCACAGACCGATACCTGTAGCACCAAACTTGCGAGCAACTTCCGCATCGCGTGGAGTATCTGCATTGGTACGTACATTCAGACGAGTATATTTGTTGCACAAGTCCATCAAGTGTGCAAAGTCGCCCGACAATTCAGCAGCACGGGTCTGTACTTCACCCTGGTAAACAATACCGGTACTACCGTTTAGTGAAATATAATCACCCTCATTGAGCAGAGTACCATCAATTTCAATCTGTTTGTTCTTGTAGTCTACCTGCAAGGCACCTGCTCCGGAAACGCAGCATTTACCCATGCCACGAGCAACAACGGCAGCGTGGGAAGTCATACCTCCGCGGGCAGTCAAGATACCTTCGGCAGCTGTCATACCAGCCAAGTCTTCAGGTGAAGTTTCCAGGCGGACCAAGATGACACGGTGTCCGGCAGCTTTCCATTGAGCGGCATCTTCAGCAAAGAAAACGATGCGTCCGCAGGCTGCGCCCGGAGAGGCAGGAAGACCGCGGGTCAACACTTTGGCAGTACGAAGCGCTTCCTTGTCGAAGACAGGGTGGAGCAGTTCGTCCAATTTGTTTGGTTCGCAACGCAAGATGGCAGTCTTTTCGTCAATCATGCCACTCTGCAACATTTCCATTGCGATGCGTACCATGGCTGCTCCTGTGCGTTTACCGTTACGGGTCTGCAAGAACCACAATTTACCTTCTTGTACGGTGAATTCCATATCCTGCATATCGTGGTAATGGTTTTCAAGTTTGTTCTGCAGGTCGTCCAGCTGATGGTAGATTTCCGGCATGGCCTCTTCCATAGATGGATATTTGGCAACACGTTCTTCTTCGCTGATATTCTGGAGAGCAGCCCAGCGCTGAGAGCCAATCTTGGTGATTTGTTGTGGGGTACGGATTCCGGCTACCACATCTTCACCTTGCGCATTGATAAGATATTCGCCATTGAAAAGATTTTCGCCGGTAGCGGCATCACGAGAGAAGCATACGCCGGTAGCGGAGGTGTTGCCCATGTTGCCGAAGACCATGGCCTGAACGTTGACAGCAGTTCCCCATTCTGCTGGTATGCCTTCCATCTTACGGTAGAGGATGGCGCGTTCGTTCATCCATGAGTCAAATACGGCACAGATAGCGCCCCACAACTGTTCGTAGGCATCATTCGGGAAGTCTTTTCCTGTCTGAGCCTTGACGGCAGCCTTGAAGCGGACCACCAGTTCTTTCAGGTCGGCCACTTCCAGTTCGTTGTCGAGGCGTACACCGCGAGCTTTCTTCACATCTTCTATAATAGCTTCAAACGGATCAATATCTTCTTTGTTGGTTGGTTTCATTCCCAAGACCACATCACCATACATCTGTACAAAGCGGCGGTATGAGTCCCATGCAAAACGTTCGTTGCCGGTTTTGCGGCTCAATCCTTCTACCACTTCATCATTCAGTCCCAGGTTAAGGATGGTGTCCATCATTCCCGGCATAGAGGCACGGGCACCTGAGCGGACAGAAACCAGCAGCGGGTTTTCTACATCGCCGAAAATAGATTTCATGTGCTGTTCGATGCCGTGGATAGAGCGTAGCACATCCTCTTTCAGGAGGGCTACTACATTATCTTTACCTATTTTGAAATATTCGTTGCAGACGTCGGTTGTGATGGTGAATCCTGGAGGGACAGGAACTCCGATTAAATTCATTTCTGCCAAGTTGGCACCTTTTCCTCCAAGTAGGTTTTTCATGTTGGCTTTACCTTCGGCATGTCCATTGCCGAAGGTGTAAACTCTTTTCTTTTCCATCGTTTATTTGATTTTTAAGGTTATGTATTATTATCGGGCTTTAAGCGGGGGGAAACAGGAAAACGGTTTCTCAAAATAGTATGTTTCCGTAGATTAAAAGCCGTGTTAATTTGTTAACAGTGGCAAAACTAATGATATTTTGTAAATAAACAAATCAAAAAAAACTATTTTACAACATGTTTTGCAATATGGACTTTGCAAAATTAAGTTCTTTGGTGATTGTTGCCAAAATGTCGAAAGATTTTTTTAAATTTGTACCCAAATTTGATTTATAGAAAACGGACGTGGCAAGAAAGAAAAAAGAACTTCCTTTACTGGAAAAGGTAATAATAACTGACGTAGCGGCCGAGGGAAAAGCCCTGGCCAAGGTGAATGACCTGGTAGTTTTCGTACCTTATGTGGTACCCGGTGATGTGGTAGACCTGCAGGTGAAACGTAAAAAGAATCATTATGCAGAGGCGGTGGCCGTGAAATTTCACGAGTTCTCATCAATGAGAACCGAGCCTTTCTGTGAGCATTATGGTGTATGTGGAGGCTGCAAATGGCAGTGCATGGGCTATGAAGACCAGATTAAGTATAAACAGAAGCAGGTGTATGATAACCTGACGCGTATAGGTAAGGTGGAACTGCCGGAGTTCAGACCTATTTTAGGTTCGGAAAAGACTAAGTTCTATCGTAATAAACTGGAATTCACTTTCTCCAACAAGCGTTGGCTGACGGAAGAAGAGGTGAAGCAGGATGTGAAATATGACCAGATGAATGCTGTGGGATTTCATATTCCGGGGGCATTCGACAAGGTGCTGGCTATAGAGAAATGTTGGCTGCAGGACGATATCTCCAATCAGATTAGAAATGCTATCCGCGACTATGCTTACGAGCATAACCTGGAATTTTTCGATCTGCGCTCACAGGAGGGGATGTTGCGTAATATGATGGTGAGAACTTCTACTACAGGAGAACTGATGGTGCTTCTGCAGTGCAAGATTACACGCGACGAGCAGATGGAACGTATGAAAGAGCTGCTGCAGTTTGTGGCTGACAAGTTCCCTCAGATTTCGTCGTTGCTGTATGTGGTAAACAACAAGTGCAACGATACTATCGGTGATTTGGACGTTGAAGTGTTTAAGGGTAAAGACCATATCTTTGAAGTGATGGAAGGGTTGAAGTTCAAGATTGGCCCGAAATCGTTCTACCAGACCAACTCGGAGCAGGCTTATAACTTATATAAGGTGACTCGTGAATTTGCCGGTCTGACTGGTGATGAATTGGTGTACGACCTTTATACCGGTACAGGAACGATTGCCAACTTTGTTTCTAAGTCGGCCAGAAAGGTGATTGGCATTGAGTATGTGCCAGAAGCGATAGAAGATGCAAAGGTGAACTCTGTAATCAACGGCATCGGCAACACCTTATTCTATGCAGGCGACATGAAGGATATTTTGACAGAGGATTTCATCGGGCAGCATGGACGCCCGGATGTCATTATCACAGACCCTCCTCGTGCGGGTATGCATAATGATGTAATCAATGTCATCTTGTTTGCAGAGCCGAAGCGCATTGTTTATGTGAGCTGTAATCCGGCTACTCAGGCGCGCGACCTCCAATTGTTGGATGAGAAATATCGTGTGACTGCCGTTCAGCCGGTAGATATGTTCCCACATACTCATCATGTGGAAAATGTGGTATTGCTGGAGAAGAGATAAGTAGAAACGTGTAATTTTTTATCACTCATAAAGATATGTCGAGAAGAAATCGAAACGAAGGGGGGAGACCTCGAGCAAGAGCTGCAGCTAAATATACAGTTTTTGCGGTGACAGAACCTGCCGAACTGATGGATTTTCTCCTGAAGAAAATGGCTGGGGTGAGTCGTACCCGTGTAAAGGCATTCTTGTCGAATCGCGTGGTGTTGGTGGATAACAATATCCAGACACAATACAATTATCCTTTGAAGCCGGGCATGAAGGTGCAGGTGAGCAAGGAGAAAAACAAGCATGAGTTCCGTCATCCTATGTTGAAGATTCTGTATGAAGATGCTTATCTCATTGTGGTGGAAAAGAAGGAGGGATTGCTTTCTGTTGCTACCGACCGTCAGAAGGAACGTACTGCACAGCATATTCTGAATGAATATGTGAAAAGACAGCACCGTGGAAACAGGGTGTTTGTAGTGCATCGCCTGGACCGTGAGACTTCGGGTATCATGATGTATGCCAAGGATGAAAAGACACAGCATACACTGCGCGACCATTGGCATGATATCGTAATAGACCGCCGATATGTGGCTATTGTGGCAGGTGAAATGGAGAAGGATTGTGGTTCTGTAAAGTCGTGGCTTACAGACCGGAAACTATATGTGAGTTCTTCGCCGGTAGATGATGGAGGCAAATTGTCTATCACTCATTTCCGTACTATCAAGCGTGCTAATGGTTGTTCTTTGGTAGAACTGCCGTTGGAAACAGGACGTAAGAATCAGATTCGCGTCCACATGCAGACCTTGGGGCATCCTTTGTTGGGCGACGAACGTTATGGATGCGAAACAAATCCATTAGGACGATTGGCGCTGCATGCATTCAAGTTGTGCTTCTATCATCCTATTACCGGAGAAATGATGGAGTTTGAAACTCCTTATCCGGCTCCTTTCAAGGCTTTTATGTTGCGTAAGTGATTCATAAAAGGAGAAAAGGATATGATAAAGACAATTGTATTTGATTTTGGTGGCGTGATTGCTCCGTTGAGCCGGAAAAATGCTGTAGATGCTTTTGTTCGTATCGGACTGACTGATGCGGGGGAGCGTTTGGACCAGTGCCATCAGACTGGGATTTTTCAAGATTTGGAGGAAGGGCGTTTGAATGAAGCGGAGTTTCATGTACAGCTGGAAAGTTTGTGCGGAAAAGCGCTGACACACGAAGAGGTACAAGCAGCCTGGATGGGCTTTTTCTTGAAAGTGGACACGGCGCTGCTGCGCTATATCGAGAATCTGAGGATGCGAGGATATCGTTTGGTGATATTGAGCAACACTAATCCGTATGTGATGCGATGGGCATGTAGCAGCCAACTTTCGGAAGATGGTAAAGGTCTGCCGGAATATGTGGACCGGATGTATCTTTCGTTTCAGATGGGATATACCAAGCCGGCTCCGCAGATTTTTGAACAGTTGCTGGAAGAAGAATCTGTCAGCCCGGCAGAGATGCTGTTTGTAGACGATGGAAAAGCAAATACAGATATGGCAAATGAATTTGGAATCTGTACCTTGAATCCTGAAAATGGGGCAGACTGGCGTTCGGCATTGGAGGCTTTGTTGGAAAGGGAAGCAGAACAGACTTGCTGAAGGACTTTTATTGAATAGCAGTTAAGATTGAAGAGGGTCAATCCACAAGGATGTGGGTCGGCTCTCTTTTATTTACATGAACTATGTAGATGCTGAAGGCCTAGATTCAAGATTTTTATATATATTTGCAGTAATGAAAAGTTAATACAGATATAAAATGAAAAGCTTGAATCTGAAAAAAGTGGCTGCACCGGTTGGTGTGAAAGCTGCAGAAGTTCCAGCCGTGCTGGATGAGAACAATGTAGTGTGGAATGAAATCTCATGTGTAAACTGGAAAGATTATCCTTATCAGCCGGCAGTACGTTTCCGGGCGGCGCACGTAGGTGAAGCGATTTTACTTCAATATGAAGTGACTGAAAAGAGTGTAAGGGCAGTAGCAGCCGAGGACAATGGTCATGTATGGGAGGATGCTTGTGCCGAATTCTTTATTCAAATGCCTGGCGATGCTCCTGAAAACTATTATAACTTGGAATGTAACTGTGGTGGCACATTGCTGATTGGCTATGGAAAAAGAGGCGACCGTGTACATGGGGAAGAGAAAGCATTGAAGTCGGTAGACCGTTGGAGTTCATTGGGTAAAGCTCCTTTTGAAGAAAAGATGGGGGAAATTACTTGGCAGCTGGCATTGGTGGTTCCTGCTGAAGCGTTCTTTGCGCATCAGTTGAAAGGATTTGACGGAATGACGGCTAGAGGAAACTTCTATAAATGTGGCGACTGCCTGCAAACTCCTCATTTCTTGTCATGGGCTCCTATTGATATGCCGAAACCTTGTTTCCATTGTCCCGATTTTTTTGGAACATTAAACTTTGAATAAAGAGGGCTGCCGGGAAGATGGAAGATTTTATTGTCAACCAAAAATCAGGATACGGCCGTTCCAATAGTTTGATAAACCGAAAGTTGATTATACGGATTTTAGGTATCTTGCTATTTATAGAAGGGTTGATGTTCTTGATTTGTACGGCAGTGTCCATAGCCTACAAGGAGCCCGATTTTATCTATTTCATCTATTCTACACTGATTGTATTCTTTACGGGTGGGGTGTTTATCGCTTTAGGAAAAGGAGCAGAGAAGAAACTCTCACGCCGTGACGGATATTGTATTGTGGCTTTTACATGGCTGATGTTTTCAGCTTTTGGTATGTTGCCTTTTTATCTCAGTGGTAAGATACCTTCGGTGACGGATGCCTTCTTTGAAACGATGTCCGGCTTTTCTACTACCGGAGCTACCATATTGGACGACATAGAAGCCTTGTCTTATGGGATGCTCTTTTGGAGAAGTCTGACACAATGGATAGGGGGATTGGGGATTGTATTTTTTACCATTGCAGTATTGCCTATTTTTGGGGTGGGGAATCAGGTGCTTTTTTCTGCTGAGGCTACAGGAGTGATTCATGACAAGATTCATCCTAAAATCAGTGTGATGGCTAAATGGCTTTGGACGGTGTATCTGCTGCTCACATTCACTGAGACTGTTTTGTTGATGTGTGGGGGGATGAATTTGTTTGATGCAGTGTGTCATTCGTTCTGTACAACAGCTACAGGAGGATATTCTACTAAGCAAGCTAGTATCTCGCATTGGAACTCTCCGTTTATAGAGTATGTGATTGCAATATTCATGCTCCTTTCGGGAATCAACTTCTCGCTTTATTTTATGTGTTTGAAGGGGCGTTTCGTATCGCTTTTCAAAGATGATGAAGTGAAATACTATTTGGGTTCGGTAGGGTTGCTTACGCTGATAATCACAGTTTCCCTATATTGGAATAACCATTATGGTATGGAGGAGGCTTTCCGCAAGTCGTTCTTTCAGGTGGTGACTATTCATACTTCGTGCGGATTTGCTACGGACGACTATAATCATTGGGCTCCTTTCCTTTGGCCATTGTTGATTTATGCTATGGTGGCTGGTGGATGTACCGGGTCGACCGGTGGGGGAGTGAAGAATCTTCGCTTGCTCATCTTGATGCGAAATACAAAGAATGAGTTTAGCCGGCTGATTCATCCGCGTGCAGTTCTTTCTGTAAAGGTGAATCGTCAGACTTTATCTTCGTCAACTGTCTCTACGGTAATGACGTTTGTCATCTTTTATTTTATGGTGGCATTTGTAGGATGGGTGGCTCTGATGTTTTTGGGAGTAGGGTTTGCCGAAGCGTTTACGGCAGTTATCTCCAGTTTGGGTAATGTAGGTCCGGGATTGGGCATTTATGGTCCAGCCGACTCTTGGAGTGCCTTGCCCGATTTAGGGAAATGGATTCTGTCGTTTCTGATGCTGATCGGACGACTGGAAATTTTTGGGGTTCTGTTAATCTTCGTTCCCCGATTTTGGAATAAACATTAAAGATGGTTTCGCTCGTAGGAAAACCGGTGACTCGGTTTCCTTCGGGCGAAATTCTTTTTTTAGGATAATTAGGCAGAGATTGGTATTTTCTGTATCTTTGTCCGCATAACAATTTTATAAAATCACCATGAAATCGGATATTGAAATTGCTCGCAGTATTGAGTTGACAAAAATCAAGCAGGTGGCACGTGACTATGACATACCTGTGGAAGAAATTCACAATTATGGCCGTTATATAGCTAAGGTTCCTGAAACTTTGATTGATGAAGAAAAAGTAAAGAAAAGTAATTTAATCTTGGTGACTGCAATCACTCCAACTAAGGCAGGTATTGGAAAGACTACCGTATCTATAGGTCTGGCTTTGGGCTTGAATCGTATTGGAAAGAAAGCAATCTGCGCTCTGAGAGAACCTTCATTGGGTCCTTGTTTCGGTATGAAAGGTGGAGCCGCAGGTGGTGGATATGCACAAGTTCTTCCTATGGAAAAAATTAACTTGCATTTCACAGGAGATTTCCATGCCATTACTTCGGCACATAATATGATTGCTGCTTTGCTGGACAATTATATGTACCAGAATCAGGACAACGGTTTTGCTTTGAAAGAAGTGCTTTGGAACCGTGTGCTTGACGTAAACGACCGTGGGTTGAGATATATCATTACCGGCTTGGGAGGAAAGACAAATGGTATCACCCGTGAATCTGGTTTTGACATTACTCCGGCTTCTGAAATTATGGCAATTCTTTGCCTGGCTACAGATGAGGCTGATTTGAGAAGACGTATTGAAAATATCCTGCTTGGGTTTACAGTAGACAACAAGCCGTTTACTGTGAAAGATTTGGGTGTGGCTGGTGCGATTACTGTATTGCTGAAAGATGCATTGGCTCCTAACTTGGTGCAGACAACTGAGCATACTGCAGCTTTTGTGCATGGCGGACCGTTTGCTAATATTGCGCATGGATGTAACTCAGTTTTGGCTACTAAGTTGGCAATGACTTATGGTGATTATGTGATAACAGAAGCCGGATTTGGCGCAGATCTGGGTGCAGAGAAGTTTTATGACATCAAATGCCGCAAAGCTGGTCTTCAGCCTAAATTGACTATCATTGTAGCTACTGCGCAGGGATTGAAGATGCACGGAGGGGTAAGTCTCGATCAGATTAAAGAACCGAATATTGAAGGATTGGCCAAAGGTTTGGAAAACTTGGACAAGCATATAGAAAACTTGCGTGGCTTTGGACAGACAGTCATGGTGGCATTCAATAAGTATGCTAATGATACAGAAGAAGAAATCGAACTACTGAAGAAGCATTGCCAGGAAATGGGTGTAGGATTTGCAATCAACAACGCCTTTATGGAAGGTGGTGAAGGAGCAATTGACTTGGCTAATCTGGTAGTAGATACGATTGAAAAGCAGCCGTCAGAGCCTTTGCGTTATGCTTATGAAGATACAGACTCTATTGAAGAAAAGATCTCTAAAGTAGCTTGTGGTTTGTATGGAGCTAACTTGATTACTTATAGCGCTACTGCCAAGAAGAAAATCAAGTTGGCACAGGAATTGGGCTATAATTTCCCAATCTGTATTGCCAAGACTCAGTATTCTTTCTCTACAGATGCCAAACGGTATGGAGTAGCAAAAGACTTTGAATTCCATGTACGTGACATTGTGCTGAATGCCGGTGCTGAAATGCTGGTGGTGGTAGCAGGAGAAATAATGCGTATGCCGGGATTGCCTAAAGTGCCGCAGGCTTTGCATATTGATATTGTAGACGGAGAAATTGAAGGTCTGTCTTGATGCTCGTTTAGATATTATTGATATTTATATAAAATCCCTGTACGCTCTTTGAAGAGTGGCAGGGATTTTTTTGTAGTAAGAGTGAGATAGATAGATGGTTAGGGGATATTTTGGAAGTTCGTAAAAAAAGTGTATCTTTACAACGATAATAATTTATTCACCTAATTAAAACGAAAAGATTATGGCTAGTAGAAGAAAATTAAAAAAGGAAGTTCACTATATGTTGAATGTCTTGGCCGGTTTGTGCGTGCTGGATGCTTCAAATGCGAATGAAGAAAAACGTGGTAGCTTTTTGGAATTGTTGCAGCAGGTTATTTGTCTGAAGGCAGATATCTTGAGCCGTATCAGTCATACAGAACCTGGTAATGTTAAGGCTTTCTACAAAAAATTGTATGCTGATTTCAACAATGGTGTTGCAGAAGTCTATAACAAACTTGAAGAATTGTCGAAAAACAACTAAGAATGAAACAGGCTATATGCAAGTTTATCTATCATCGCCTGTTGGGATGGAAGGCTGAAGTGTCGGTGCCAGATTTTGACAAGTGTATTATTTGTGCGGCTCCGCATACCACTAATTGGGATTTGTTTATCGGAAAGCTGTTTATTTCGGCTGTAGGGCGTGAGTCTGGCTTTATGATGAAGAAAGATTGGTTTTTCTTTCCTTTGGGAACCATATTCCGCTGGATGGGCGGGATACCTGTTAACCGGTCGAAGCATACCTCCTTGGTTGAGCAGGTAGCTCAGAAAATCAAGGCGAGTGAAAAGTTTCATTTGGCTATTACTCCAGAAGGTACCAGAAAGGCAAACCCTGAGTGGAAAAAGGGATTCTATTACATTGCTTTAAAGGCAGAAGTGCCTATCGTTTTGATTGGCATTGATTACGAAAAGAAATGTATTAAGGCTGGCAAGTATTTGATGCCTACAGGTGATATAGAAAAAGACATGCGTGAAATTAAACTTTACTTTAAGGATTTCAAAGGAAAGCATCCGGAGAATTTTGATATAGGTAAAGTATGACAGATAAAAAAAGACTGTAATCTGAAATCTCAGATTACAGTCTTTTTTTATAAAGCAGATTCTATTTTATGAGTTAACACTCATCAAAAACTCGTCATTATCTTTAGTTTTTTCAAGATGTTCTTTAACTGAATTCATCGCTTCTACAGGATTCATATCAGCCAAGAACTTGCGCAATACCCACATGCGGTCGAGCGTAGTCTTGTCGAGCAGCAAATCGTCTCGGCGTGTGCTGGATGCTGTGATGTTGACCGCAGGGAAAATACGCTTGTTGCTCAAGTTGCGGTCAAGCTGAAGTTCCATGTTACCTGTACCCTTGAATTCTTCAAAGATAACTTCATCCATCTTGGAGCCAGTGTCTATCAGGGCAGTAGCGATGATGGTCAGCGAACCTCCACCTTCAATATTACGTGCGGCACCGAAGAAACGTTTCGGCTTGTGAAGAGCATTAGCATCCACACCACCAGAAAGTACTTTTCCGGAAGCAGGAGAAACCGTGTTGTATGCACGTGCCAGACGGGTGATAGAGTCGAGGAAGATAACCACATCATGTCCACATTCTACCATTCGTTTAGCTTTCTCAAGTACGATGCCTGCAATTTTCACATGGCGTTCCGCTGGTTCGTCAAAAGTAGAAGCGATAACTTCTGCTTTTACGCTGCGTGCCATATCGGTAACTTCCTCCGGACGTTCATCGATAAGTAACATAATCATATATACTTCCGGATGGTTTTCTGCGATGGCGTTGGCGATATCTTTCATCAAGATGGTCTTACCTGTTTTAGGTTGGGCTACGATAAGCGCACGCTGTCCTTTTCCAATAGGAGAGAACAAATCTACAATACGAGTCGAGAGGTTGTCATTGAATCCTTTGCAGAGTTTGAATTTTTCATCTGGGAACAATGGGGTAAGGTGGTCAAATGGAATACGGTCGCGTACTACTTCTGGGCTCTGTCCATTGATTTTTGAAACTTTTACTAGAGGGAAATACTTTTCACCTTCTTTTGGTGGGCGGATAGTTCCATCGACAACATCACCAGTCTTCAGTCCGAACAATTTAATTTGCGACTGTGAAACATAAATGTCATCAGGAGAAGACAGATAGTTATAGTCTGGTGAACGTAAGAACCCGTATCCGTCAGGCATAATTTCAAGGACACCGCTACCGCCGAGGATATCATCAAATTCATAAGGTTTTTCTACTGGTTGGGCAGGTGCAGGTGTTGGAGTAAGGACTGGCGTTTCTTCGGTTGGAGTAGGAAGATTGGCCGGTGTTACAGTAGGAACATTCTTGTTGTAGTTGTTCTGCTGCTGTGCTGCTGCGTTAGTATTGTTGAAATTGTTGTTTTTGTTGAATCGTTGCTGGCGGTTGTTGTTCTGCTGCTGTTTGTTGTTAGGTCGAACGTTTTCTTTTTTAGGAGCAGGAACATTCTGGGTAGGTTGAGTGGCCATCTTTGTGGCTTCAAATTTGCCGAGCAATTCAGAAGGAAGTTCAAATTTTTCAGAAGGGAGATCTTCAATAGGAATAAAGTCGTTCTCCATTGAAAGATTCAGAGGAGGTAATTCCATATCGTTGTCATGAGTTTCCACCAATGCCGGTGCTACTTTTTTCTTGGCAGTTTTCGGTTTTACGGGTTGTTTGTTTTCATCTGCCGATGCTTCACCCTCTGTCTTTTCTACTTTCACTTTGTTTTTGCTACCAGGTTTACGTCCACGTTTAGCTTTAGGCTTTTCTTCGATAGCAGTTTCAGCTACAGGTGTTTCAGTCGTTTCAGTTGGCAAGGTTTCAGTTGGCAGCTCCACTTTTTCTACTTTTTCTTCTTTAAATATAGATGTAGGAGTAGAGGGTATAGGAGTATTGGCTTCTAGTTTTTGTGCCTTGTCTTTAGTGGCAGTGTAAACGATATCCCCTTCTTTCTTCACACTGATTCTGGAACGTTTACCACGTGGCTGAGTTTCTTTTTTTTCTTCTTTTGATTTAGTGGGTGTCGCTTTTTGCGAGGCACCCATAATTGCTTGTTCGTCCAAAATGCGATAAACCAGCTCTTCTTTTTTTAGTGAGCTGACTCTTTTCAACCCCAACTCTTTGGCTATTTGTTGCAATTCAGACAGTTCTTTGTCGTTTAATTGAATAATGTTATACATAAAACTATGTTTGTAATGATTTGATGGAATATACCGGTTTTCTTTTTGGGGGTCCTAGAGATATAACTGGTTTAGATGGGACTCTAATTTCAGTTATTCCGATATATTACATTTAAAAAAGATAATTAGTTCGCGATTAAAATAGTTAAAATCCGTCTGTGAAAAAACAATATGCACTAATGGTTTCGATAAAAGAACCAGCAAAAGTCAGTCAGACGGTAAAGATAACACAATGCCTGGAAACGGAGAACCATTTCGTGACACATTGTTACAATTACAAAAGTAGCTTTTTTTTGTTATATTAGCTAATAAAGTGTACTTTTTTTTGCTTCTGGCAATGTTTTTTGAATGATAAGTGCTATATTTACATAGTTTTTCATCAAAATATATTAATCAAGTAATCAAAGAGATTCATGAAAAAAGTAATTTTTACAGAGAAAGCGCCTGCGGCTATTGGCCCATACAGTCAGGCTATTGAAGCAAACGGTATGGTATTTTTGTCAGGACAGTTGCCTGTAGACCCTGCTACCGGTGAGTTTGCTCCAGGTGGCGTGGCTGAACAGACTACTCAGTCTTTCGAAAATATCAAAAGCATTTTAGCTGAAGCAGGATTGACTACTGCCAATATTGTGAAAACCACTGTTTTCTTGGCTGACATGTCACTCTTTGCCGAAATGAATGCAGTATATGCTACTTATTTCGAAGGTGATTTTCCTGCACGTTCAGCTGTTGCTGTAAAAGCATTGCCTAAAGGTGCATTGGTGGAAATTGAATGTATTGCCGTGCGTTGATGCAAGGTGAGGATAGCTGCTTCTTTTGGATCTATTCCAAAGGAAGTGGCTTGTTTTTTATTTATACTATGTGTGTGGCTCTTTTCATATAACTATGATGAAAAGAAGTTTAATGAATAAAACAGAAAATGATGATGAAATATATATCACCGGGGTCTTGGTTCGCATTGGAATACCCATCGGACTGGAGAGAATTTGAAGATGAAGAGAATAGTTTCTTATTTTACAATCCCAACAAGTGGAGTGGTAATTTCCGTATTTCCGCATTTATGGGGGGAGAGTGGAAATTATGCAGAAGAGTGCATCTGTTATGAATTGAAGCAGACTGAGTCGGCAAAAAAAGTAAAGTTAGGTTCTTGGAACTGTGCTTATTTGGTTGAAAGTTTTCAGGAAAATGGTGAATGGTACACTACTCATATTTGGGTTACTGGTAGAGGACCCGTATCTGTGGAGTGTTCATTTACGGTGGCAAAGGGTGAGAGTCTGGAAATAGGCGAGCAGATTGTTCGTTCGTTAATGGTGAGAGTGCCTGGAGATAAGCCGTGGAAGGAGATTATCCCTGTCCGTCTGTTGGAAATCGATATGATTAATGAATACAATGAATGGGCGGTATCCACTTTAAAGAAGCAGTTGACAAAGGATTTTACTGCTTCGGAAAAAGATATCACAAATTTGCAAGCTGTGGTAGATAGCGGTAAATATAATAAGAATCATCGTCAGGCTTGGGAGAGCTTTGGCGTTGCATTTGGCACAATCCTTGTAAATGAGATGGATGGTTTGGAGTGGATGACTGTAATTGACGGCAAGAAAGAGATACCGGCTTTGAGGTTTGAAGGGACTCAAGTTATGATTTATCCTACAGAGTTGCTTTGGGAAAAAGTGAAGAAGAATGCTCCGATTAAGTTGAAAGAGGAATTTCAGCGTATCAAGTCGGAGATTGAAGATGCATTGGAACATGTATAAAATTGATTATGACACCATATTTACAGATTGAGAATCTTACAAAATCGTTTGGCGACTTGGTGCTATTTCAGGATATTTCGTTTGGAATAGCCGAAGGACAGCGTATCGGACTGATTGCAAAAAATGGTTTGGGAAAAACAACCCTCTTGAATATTCTGGCTGGCAAAGAGGGATATGATGATGGGAAAATTTCTTTTCGTCGTGATTTGCGGGTAGGCTATTTGGAACAAAACCCGCAATATCCAGAAGACATGACGGTGATAGAGGCTTGCTTTCATCATGGTAATGAGGTTGTCCAGTTGATAAAGGAATATGAACGCTGCATGGAAACTCCAGGAAATCCGGGGCTTGAAGAGTTGTTGGGAAGAATGGAGCACGAAAAGGCTTGGGACTATGAAAGAAAGGCTAAGCAGATTTTATCACAGTTAAAGATACGTAATTTTGACCAGAAAATCAAACAATTGTCGGGCGGACAGCTTAAGCGAGTGGCTCTTGCTAATGTGTTGATTACAGAACCGGATTTGCTGATTTTGGATGAGCCTACTAACCATTTGGATTTGGAGATGACTGAATGGTTGGAAGAGTATCTGAATAGGGGAAACCTAAGCTTGTTGATGGTGACTCACGACCGTTATTTCTTGGATAGAGTATGTGCGGAGATTATTGAAATTGATGCAAAACAAATCTTTTCTTATAAGGGTAATTATAGTTATTACCTGGAAAAAAGACAGGAACGGATGGATGCGGCGAATGCTATGATAGCAAGAGCCAATAATCTATATCGCACGGAACTGGAATGGATGCGCCGGATGCCTCAGGCTAGAGGACATAAGGCTAGGTATCGTGAGGAGGCTTTCTATGATTTGGAAAAAGTGGCCAAGCAGCGGACGTATGACCAGCAGGTGAAATTGGATGTGAAAGCGTCGTATATAGGTTCTAAAATTTTCGAGGCTGATCATTTGTGTAAGCGATTCGGGAATTTGAAGATTCTGGAGGATTTCTCCTATATCTTTGCCCGTTATGAAAAGATGGGTATTGTAGGAAACAACGGAACTGGAAAATCAACTTTTATCAAGATTTTGATGGGCCTGGTTAAACCTGACAGCGGTACATTGGATATCGGTGAAACAGTTCGTTTTGGGTATTATTCGCAAGATGGGCTTCAGTTTAACGAGCAGATGAAGGTGATTGATGTGATAACTGAGATTGCTGAGGTGATAGAGTTGGGTAATGGCAAGCGGCTTACTGCTTCGCAGTTCTTGCAGCACTTTCTTTTTACGCCGGAAACCCAGCATAGCTATGTGTATAAGTTGAGTGGTGGAGAGCGGAGACGCCTTTATCTTTGTACAGTATTGATGAAGAACCCTAACTTCTTGGTTCTTGACGAGCCTACTAATGACTTGGACATTGTTACCTTGCAGGTTTTGGAGGAGTATTTGCAGAATTTCAAGGGATGTGTCATTGTAGTGAGTCACGACCGTTACTTTATGGATAAGGTGGTAGACCATCTGCTGGTATTTAAAGGACAGGCAGATATCCGTGATTTCCCGGGCAATTATTCTGATTACCGTGACTGGAAGTTGGCTAAAGCTCAGCACGAGAAAGAGGCTGCCAAACCTAAAGAGGAAAAGGTGCAAAAAGTACGCCTGAACGACAAGCGCAGGATGACTTTCAAGGAAAGAAAGGAATTGGAGCAGTTGGAGATGGACATTGCAGCATTGGAAGAGGAAAAGAAACTGATAGAAGATATGTTGTGCACCGGAACTCTTTCGGTAGAAGAATTGACAGAGAAGTCTAAGCGTTTGCCGGTATTGGCAGATGAACTGGATGAAAAGACGATGCGTTGGATGGAACTAAGTGAAATAGAAGGCTGATTTAGTTTTAGAAAATAAAAAATCCAGACCGGAAAAGAGCCGGTCTGGATTTTTTTATAGTTCTGTTTGGTTGGCATGTAACGTATGATTGATTTCTTCTATGTAGTTTAAGATTTCATGTCTACCAGTTTTTTTTTCAGCAGAAGATACAAAGTAAGGAGGGAGTTCTTCCCATTGTTCTTTCAGTTTATTGAGGTAATTTGTAATATTGATTTTGGTCTTTGAAGCACTTTGTTTGTCAGCTTTGGTAAAGATGAGGCTGAATGGGATTCCGTTTTCTCCCAGCCATTCAATAAACTCTAGGTCAATTTTCTGAGGTTCCAGTCGGCTGTCCAATAGGACGAACAGACAAGTCATTTGCTCTCTTTCCAATACGTAATATTCGATGATTTTTTGGATTTTCTCCATCATTTTCTTGCCTCGTTGAGCATAGCCATATCCCGGTAAGTCGACCAAGTACCATTGCTTGTTGATTAAGAAATGGTTAATCAGTAATGTCTTTCCTGGTGTAGAAGAGGTCATTGCCAGTTTTGGATTCTTGGTAAGCATATTAATCAGGCTGGATTTACCCACATTTGAACGTCCTATAAAAGCATACTCAGGTAAATTACTTTTAGGACACATGTCAGCTCTTGAGTTGCTGACTACAAATTCTGCACTGGTTATTTCCATAACAATATCAATGTAACTAAATGAATGATTTTATTTTTTGTCTTTCCCAACCGAATGTTCAGTAGCGGTTTGTTTATGAAGTTTGGTAACGCTTTTCTTGCCTAGCTTTTTAGCCTTTTCCCATGCTGCTTTTCGAGATTCATACAGTTCCCGTTGTCGTTCAAGGTAATTATCTGCCATGTTCTTGAATTTTAATAAGATAAATGACGGTGACAGATGAATTAGATAAAAGAAACATGTCTTTCGGCCAAAGCCTGTTGATAGTCTGCAATTAATTCCTTCATGATTTCCTTCACTGTCTGTATTTGTTTAATTTGAGAAACCGCCTGTCCGATTTCCAGTTCACCGTTAGTCAGGTCTCCCTCAAAGATTCCTTTTTTAGCCCTTCCTTTCCCCAAGATATCCTTGATTTCTTCGATAGATGCTCCTCTTCGTTCAGCTTCAACAACTTGCTGATAAAAATCGTTTTTGACTACCCGGGTAGGAGAGATTTGTTTTAATGTAAGCATTGTATCGCCTTCTTGCAGTTCAATACATTTATTTTTGAAATGAATATCAGCCGAGCTTTCTTCAGCTAAGGCAAAGCGTGTGCCCATCTGCACTCCATCGGCGCCCAATGCCTGTGCTGCCAAGATACCTCTACCGCTCACAATTCCTCCGGCTGCAATCAGAGGAAGGCCTGTAACATTCTTTACAGTAGGTATCAGGCAGAAAGTGGTGGTTTCTTCTTTTCCGTTATGTCCTCCAGCTTCAAATCCTTCTGCCACGATAGCATCTACACCGGCTTCTTCACATTTAAGGGCAAAGCGAGAGGAAGCTATCACATGAGCTACACAGATTCCATGTTCATGCAAGATTCTGGTCCATTTCTTAGGACTTCCAGCCGAGGTGAAAACGATGGGGACTTTTTCTTCGATGATGATTTGCATGATACGCTCAATTTCCGGATAAAGAAGAGGCACATTGACTCCAAAAGGGGAGGATGTGGCTGCTTTGCATTTTCGGATATGTTCGCGTAGCATTTCAGGATGCATCGAACCTGCTCCCAACAAGCCCAGTCCTCCTGCATTGCTTACTGCCGAGGCCAGTTTCCATCCGCTGCACCATACCATTCCACCTTGTACAATAGGGTATTGGATACCGAAAAGTTGACATATTTTATTCATGGCAAAAACATAAAGCATGATGCTCTTTGCACCATATTCATTATTAATAGATTGCAAATATACTAATTTATTTTGTGATAATGATGGTTTTCTGCCGATTGATTTAGCGGCAAATACAGGGCGATTGTCAGTTGGGAGGGGTGGTTTGCAATGATTTTTGAAACGAGATGTAGCAAAAGTTCAATTTTATGCCGAAAAAACAAAAATTAGTATCAATTTGTTTATTTGATCTCTTTATATAAAGCTTTTGCTTAAAAATAGCGGATGATAAACTTTATAGATTAAAAATTTTGATAACAAAATGATAGTTGTTATATTTGTCTTAGAGAAAAGACAACCATATAAGAATTAATCAGACTAAAATTAAGATAAATTATGGGAGATACATTGAAAACACGCGTAGAGCATGATTTGCTAGGTGAACGCGAAATGACTTCAGATGCACTTTATGGCATCCAGACTCTTAGAGGTATTGAAAATTTCCATATCAGTAATTTCAAATTGAGCCAATATCCGTTGTTTATTCACGGTTTAGCATATACCAAGATGGCAGCAGCACGTGCCAACTATGAATTAGGTTTGTTGAATGATGAACAACTGAAAGGTATTTGTGAGGGTTGTAAGGATTTGCTTGACGGTAAGTACCATGACCAGTTTCCAGTTGATATGATTCAGGGTGGGGCAGGTACTAGTACAAATATGAACGCCAATGAAGTAATTGCCAATCTGGCGCTTCTTCATATGGGACATGAAATAGGCGACTATCAGTATTGTGATTCACACGATGAAGTGAACCGTTCTCAGTCTACCAATGATGCTTATCCTACGGCTATTCACATGGGACTCTATGCCAGCCATCTGCGTTTGGTTCCTCATTTGGAACAGTTGATAGCTTCTTTCCGTAAGAAAGCGGAAGAGTTTGCTCATATCATCAAGATGGGACGTACGCAGTTGCAGGATGCTGTGCCGATGACCTTAGGACAGACATTTTCTGGTTTTGCAAGTATTCTGGAAGATGAAATCAAGCATTTGAATCATGCAGCAGAAGACTTCTTGAGTGTCAACTTGGGAGCTACTGCTATTGGTACCGGCATTTGCTCTGAACCGGGTTATGCAGAGAAGTCGGTAGCAGCTTTGGCGGATATTACTGGTTGGAACGTGAAGTTAGTAGACGATTTGGTGGGTGCTACTTCCGATACATCTTGTATGGTGGGATATATGTCGGCTTTGAAACGTGTGGCTGTCAAGTTGAACAAGATTTGCAACGATCTTCGTTTGTTGTCAAGCGGTCCTCGTTGTGGTTTGGGAGAAATCAATCTTCCTGCTCGTCAGCCGGGTTCTTCCATTATGCCGGGTAAAGTAAATCCTGTTATTCCTGAAGTAGCGAGTCAGGTGGCCTTTAAGGTTATGGGTAATGAACTTTGTGTAACGATGGCCGGTGAGGCTTCTCAGATGGAGCTGAATGCTATGGAGCCGATTATGGCTCAGTGTTGTTTCGAGTCTGTAGACCTGATGATTAACGGTTTTGACACTTTGCGTACCTTGTGTGTGGATGGAATTACCGCCAATGAAGAGAATTGCCGTAATGAAGTCTATCGCAGTATAGGTGTAGTGACTGCTTTGAATCCGTATATTGGATACGACCATTCTACCAATATTGCCAAGAAGGCGCTTGAAACAGGAAAGAGTGTATATGATTTGGTTTTGGAAGAAGGTATCCTTACTAAAGAAGATTTGGATACTATTTTGGATGCCAAGAATATGGTTCACCCGGTTAAATTGGATATCAAACCATTGAAATAAAACGATAGTTTTTATTATAACAACTGCCCGTCGGAATATTCAATATTCTGGCGGGCAGTTCTTTTTATTGCTCTTTCGATAAAAAGAAGAAAGCAGAGAAAGCAAACATATCATCAACGGAAGTCACTTTGTCGGCCTGTTTGACCGGCTGCTGTGGCACTCCCTCTTTCAGTGAGATGCGCGAGATACGTCCGGTTCGTGAAGCCCTTCTGATTGGGTTGGCATTGATGATGACAAGGTCTGCAATATTGGCTATATACAGTTCGTTGCTCAGCGGATGGATGCCCAATTTGATATTTCCTGATATAGGATGGCTCAAATTGATGTCCTCTGTAGGGATTTCATAAAACAGAGAAGGCTTGTCTTCTTTCTTGTCCAGGCTCATCGTGTAGACCTTGTTCTTGTCTGAACTTTTTCCGGGAATGAACAGCAGTTTGTTTTTGTTGTCATAAATCAGGTCTTTGGCAGACAGGCTGGATGGCAGTTGGAAAGGCTCTGTTACAGTCAGTTCTTTCATCGAAACCAAGAAGTTGTCATTGCTTGACTGAGCCAGTAGCCAGCAGTCGTTCAGTGGGTAGAGGCGTCGGATAGGCTGAGGCATCTTGATGCTGTGTTTCTTTGATGCGTCATTGATGTCCAGCAGGTCGATGCTCTGTGCTTGATTGTTGTAGATAAACAAGCAGCCTTCATAATAGGCTGTACCGATAAAAGCGTTGAAACTCAGCTCCTTGAACAAACTGATTTCACCGGTTTTTAGGTTCAGTTGGTTGATTTTCTTGCCCGAAACTCCAAACAGTGCCTTGTCAGCGGTAGCTGCCACCAGAAAATCCGGTTTGATGTTCTTTTCCAGACTATAAGAAACCTGGCTTACCATCTTCAAGTCTTTTACACGGATAACTGTAGCTTTCGGTTGACTGGGTTCCTCTTTCAGCGAGCCTTTTTTGGCGAACACCACCAGATGTTCTTTCACGGCTTGTAGTTGGCAGTCAAATCCAAGTTCCACTTCTGTCTGATTCTTTTTTAGAATATCTGTTTCCACCTCATTTTCGGGGCTGATTCCCATCAGTTTGGCTTGGGGGACATTCTTTTCAGCTTCGTAGCTACCGCCCAAAGTAGGAATCTGACTTTGGTCTAATGTGAAGAGATAACCTTCAAAGCCCTCATAATGCACTTCGGTATCTGGTTTGCTTTGTGGAGGGTTTTCTTCCTGTGGTTCTAGAGCATGGTCGTCGTTACAAGCTGTCATTCCAATAAAGAAACAAGCCAACAGTTTTAGATAATTCGTTTTCATACCGCTCCTTGCAATTATTTAGTCAGTTCATATCCCGGTTGTTGTGGCAGCACACCTTCTTGAAGTGTTCCGTTCATATAATATTCTGCCGGGATTTTTCCAGAGAGACGGTTGCCGTCTACATAGAAGGTTGTATATACTTTTCCATAGTTCTTTCCGTCTAGAATATAGTCGTGTGCCACTTTTTCAGGCAGTTTGCCCGTCAGATTATTATTTGACAGGTATACAGAAACCAGCAACGGCTGTTGTGTTCCACCTAGATTGGCAGGGATTTCTCCTTCAAACTGATTGTTTTCCAGATAGAGCAGTCCCAGGCTGGTTATTTGAGTAAGCACTTCAGGCAGTTGTCCGCTTAGTTGGTTGTCGTTGAGCGACAGTCGGAGCAGTTTGTGCAAGTTAGCAAAGGAAGCAGGTACCGTTCCAGTCAGTTGATTTTCGTTGGCATACAGTTCCGTCAGTTCAGTCATTTCTCCCATTTCTTCAGGAAGATTGCCCGACAGTTCATTGCCTGCCACAAAAAGAGTTTCCAGTTTCTTCAATTGTCCAAAAGAAGTAGGAAGTACTCCCGACAGTTTACATCTTGCAATATCCAAGTATCTCAAATTTGCCAAGTTTCCTATTTCGCTAGGGATATCTCCAGTAAACTTATTGCGTCCTAACACGATGTAACGAGCCTGAGTGAGATTGCCAATTTCGGCAGGGATTTCTCCAGAGAGCAAGGTCTTTTCATCTTTAGGGATGAATCCGTTTTGAGTAAGGTCCCAAGGTGCTCCCCAGAGGTCGAGTGTATCGATGGCAGTCAGATTTCCAATCTTAGAAGAGAGGGTTCCGTGCAGGTCGGTGAATCTCATTTTCCAGACTTTCAAGTCCTTTAAATTGTAGAGTTCTTCAGGGATAGTACCGCCCAGCTTGTAGTTGTCAGATAACATCAATGATTTTAAAGCAGTGAGGTAACCTATTTCTTTAGGGAGTTCTCCGCTCAACTTGTTACCGCCCAGTCTTACTCCGGTCACACGTTCTTTGCCGTCAACCAATTCAGTCTGCACTCCATACCAAGTGCTGATGGCTTTTCCATCTCTCAGCCAGTTGTCGTGTCTGCTCCATGCATCTCCGTTGGTAGCACGATACAGGGCAACAAGTGCAAGACTATCACTCTGGTGATTATAGTCTTTGGCATCTGTCCAATTTTCAAGAATTAAATTTTGATGATTGCCATCCAAAGAGCTTTGGATGTCTGATAACTGATTGTCACAACTGGTGACACCTGCCAAGCCGCCTAGCAGAAACAGGGTAAAGGCTTTTTTACTTGTCTTAAACATAACTTTTTAATATTAAAGGTTTATAAAGTGTTTCCTTTCCACCATTATCTCCCGTTTACGTTATGTGTCAATATTAAGACAGCCTCCATTCTATAAAATACTCTATCAGACAGCCTTTATCAGAATACTAATATAATAAGGTGTGCCATCATATCCTTCATCCCACGGAAGTAATGATTTTGTATTGCTACAAATTAATGGCAGGTATTCTGACTTACTCCTATCAATCCGTCACCTTCCCATTTCAGAAGAAACAGTGGCTTAGCCTTTCTTCGGCTATCGACAGATTGCTTTACAGAGCTTACAGCAGCGGGACTGTTCAGGACTTGCACCTGATTCCCTTTTGCATCGCATCGCTTGTTTGCGAACCATTAGTGTTGCAAAGATAAATACAATCTGGAAAGTGATGCCGCTTTAAGGGTTAAAAGATGTAAACATACGGTTGGGTGAAGAAGGGCAAGTATGGCGAGTCTTTGTCCTTCTTCAAGTAATGATACTTATTAGAGGGTAGTTATATTTTGTTATACTCAATAAAGTGGATAAGGTAAGACGTTTGATGAGTATTGTTGAGTAAAAGAGAGAAAATAGTACTTAAAAATTGGTGTTAATTTAAAACGAGATTCAGCAACCTTCAAGAGAGATACCCTAATATGGGGATTACAATATGCGCTCTTAATATCTGAAACATTCAGATGAATACATATTTTGGGGTATTGGTGATTGATGAGTAAAGTGATACATTTGCAGTCGAATTTTATCTATCTATTTGTATATGATATTCATAGGTGTCAGATAACATTTTTTACACGAAGGTTGGGTTAGGGTAAAATAAGATTCAAATGGATTTTTGAGAAGCGGGGAAATGCTGCTGTAAAGGCTGTTGTTTATGGGGGATTCCCTTTTCCTTCTATTGACAACATTGTTTTTTGTGTCTTTTTGCGAAAATATACTTATTAATCTCTATGTAATAATAAAAAATACTAAAACATAGGTATTGTATAAAAATGAGTGAAATTCTACTTTTGCACCGTCTTTCTAAGTAACAGGTAGCAACTCAAAAACATCATTTGAAAAAAAACGTGGTTTTAATATGAAGCTGTCTGGTTTTGAAAATGAAGCAATGAAAATCGGGACAGATGTTGGAGAAACAAAGATGAAAAGTAGAAAAGTAACGTGGCTTATAGGAGTGTTTTTATTCCTATGTCTGCCAGTGATGGCTCAGCAAGTAAAATTGACCATTTTGGAAAAGGGAACAGAGCAGCCGGTAATTGCTGCCAATGTAGAGATTGCGGATAACGAAAAAATGCAGCATCCAGAATTTAGCATTACCGATATCAATGGTGTTGCGTATGTGAAATGTCCTCGCAACAAGACGTTTTACTACAAGGTCACTTCGGTGGGATTGATTCCGCTAACAGGAAAATTAACTTCATCCACCAAGGAGTTGAAACTTTATATGGCTGAAGATGTGATGGGGTTGAATGAAGTGGTGGTGACCGGTTCAAGAGCTGCCCGACCTATCAAGTTGTCTCCTGTCACTACTCAGGTGCTGGGAGGAAAGCAATTGGTGGAGGCTGGCTACAGCAACCTTCAGCAAGCTCTTCAGCAGGAAACACCGGGGCTGAACATCCAGAAGGTGGGATTTGGTAATGAAATCTCCATGCAGGGATTGGACGCGCGTCATGTGCTTTTCTTGATGGATGGTGAACGTATGACGGGAGATATGGCCGGCAACTTGGATTATGAGCGTTTTAATCTTCATGCCATCGACCGTATTGAGATTGTAAAAGGAGCCAGTTCTACACTTTACGGTAGCCGTGCTGCCGGTGCCGTTATCAATCTGATTACCAAAAAGACAAACCAACCTCTTTCCATCGACGCTGGTGTGCGCTACGGACAGATGAACGAACGTAACTATAAGGATGTAAAGTCGGGCGATTTCCTGAATATGTTTGAAAGGAATGCCGACCGTCCTAATCTGCAAAGCTGGGTATCTGCCGGATTCAAGGCCGGGGCTTTCACCTCCCAAACCGATGTGTGGTATAGCGAAAGTGATGCATTCTATATGTATCAGGCTGAAAACGACAAGAAGGTATACACTCAAGAAGCAAACCCTTTCTTGCCTCACGATATTGTAGTGACTAGCTTGGCGGCACGCCCTCCTATGGGTATTGAAGGTACGGAACATTTTTCTGCTGCACAGAAACTGTATTATGAACCCAACAAGAACCTTACTGTCTTGGCTTATGGTAGTGCGTTTTTTATGAATACTTACGACTTGGTACAAGATATGAGCTTTAGTCAGGCACGCGACTGGACGGGCGGATTGAAGGCTACTTATCATGTGAAAGACTGGTTCAGTATGATAGCGAGTATGCACGGTGACTTCTATGACCGCTTCAAACGTCACGAACGCATTGATACCCGAAAGAAGGTGTACAAGAGCCGTATCCTTCAGCCTCGTCTGACTATCACCAGCGACTATTTCAAAGGACATAGCATGATATTCGGAATTGAGCATGTATCGGACGACTTGACTTCCGACCGTTTCGTGAATCGTGAGATGACTACCCGTTCGCTGAAGGAAACCGAATATTTCTTGCAAGATGAATGGACTGTCAATCCTAAGTGGGTGCTTTCTGCCGGTGTGCGTACCAACTTCTCTCATGCATTTGGTTTTATGGGAATGCCGAAAGTGGCGTTGAAGTTTTCTCCTACCGAGCATTGGAGCTTCAGAGCCAACTATTCTATGGGATACCGTTCTCCAAGCATCAAGGAGTTGTTTTTCAACTGGGACCATTTGGGAATGTTCCAGATAAAGGGTAATGAGCAGCTCCAGCCGGAAAAGAACAACTATGTATCTGTAGGTACTGAATACAGTGGTGACCGGCTGTTTGTTTCGGCTACAGCTTACTGCAATAAGTTTCGTGACAAGATTGAAGGGGTGTGGCGTATTTATGACATGCAGTACAACTTTGAATATACCAATCTGAGCAAACAGCGTTTGGTAGGTTTGGAAACCTTGCTGAAATGGCACATGTTCGATTTCCTGACCTTGAACGGTACTTATAGTTTTGTGAATGTTAGCAAGAGTGATGGAATACAAATTAATACCACTTCGCCTCATGCGGCTACTGCCAGCCTGGATTATCGTTATAGTCGTAAGAACTATCGCTTGGGGGCTGTGTTGAGTGCTTCTTACATGGGAAGCAAGAAGTTTGATGTGCAAGACCGCGTCTTTGTAGAAGAGTACAACAAGAGTTATGATGCTTATTTCCGTTGCAACTTGCCTCAGTATGTATTGTGTAATCTGTCTGTATCACAGACTTTCTATAATAAGGTGAAACTGACTCTTGGGGTGGACAATCTGTTCAACTATGTTCCTAAGACTTTGGGCTCGGGAGTGACTATGTTTAATGTGCCGGCCACCACCGGAACTAAGGGATGGGTGCAGCTGGAGTTTATGTTGGATAATGTGATTAATGCGTTAAAGAGAAAGAAATGAGAAAGAAGAGTATTTTGCTTCATGTGATAGGAGTGTTGTTGAGTTTCACGTTTTTTTCGTGCGTGAAATATGAAGCTACATCATTCGATGGAAAGATATTGCCTCGCAAATCGGGATATTCTACCGGTGTGACTAATGACTGGATTTACTTTAATCTCCGTACAGGGGAGATGTTTAATGCTGAAAAAGTAAATCAGGACATTAAGGAAGGGGAGCAGAAAGAACGGACTGACTGGGACGTCGCTTTTTGTGGCTTTGTGCTTAGAACCAACAGCGGTACGAGCGGAATAGGTAAAGGCGGTGCCATTGACTTGGGGTATGGTGGCTATGAGAATTGGACAACCGTATCTCAACTGCCCGAAAATCCGGACTGGGTGACCGACAATGAAGAGGTGGAAGTTACGATGTCGCAAAACGACTGGAACCACTCCTTGATAGAAAACGGAATCATGGATGTGGAAAACTATCCGTGGTTTGACCCGAACAGCGGTCCGCGCAAGACCAAGACCAGTGCAAATCCGCTGCTGGCTGAGGCTATGACTTTTGCAGGACCTCCTCCTGTATATACTCCTTCTTATCATACATACGTGGTGCGTACTGCCGACGGAAAGCGCTTTTTCAAGATTCAGCTGGTGAGCTGGTACGACCCGGAGGTGGAAATAGGTGATGAAGGTGGGCGAATCAGTTATTATTGTGATGAACTTAAATAATTGGCTGCCATGATAAACCTGCTGATACGTGTAATTCTGTTTCTTAACAGGAAATGGGTGAAATGGCCACTTCTGATTATTGTAGTAGTGGGGATTGCGGCGGCTCATCTGGTGATGTCTGCCAAATACGGGAATAGCGAACAGGCTCCCACCTGGAAGTTTACACTGACTTTACATTCTGCTCTGCTGGTGGCTGGTGTGATGGCGGTGGTAGTTTATAAGAAATTTATCAAATCAAAATTAATTGAATATAGTTTAAAGTAAGATGGAAACAAATGTAGTAACAAGTAAGGAAAAGAAAAAATATTGGTGGAAAGCTACGGCTTCGTTCATTATGGTACTCTTCACAATGCCGTTGGGACATGCCCTGATGATTATGATGGAGCATCTCTTAGAAGAAACCACTCTCCATTACGCAGCGTTTGCGATGGGGGCTGTAGGTATGTTTATGGTTATTGCCGGTGTGTTTGCCAAAGGGGATACCCGCCAGACTCTTTGGGGGTTCTTTGGCGGTCTGCTGTTCTGGACCGGTTGGGTGGAGTTCCTGTTTATGTATTTTGCTACCCGTTTCGGTACACAGCCGGAACTGGACCCTGTAACAGGCGAGGTGGTTACTCGTCCTGAGTATCTGATTATGCCGGCTTCATTCGGCTTTTGGATGATGATAATGGTGATGTATCTTTTCAGCACACGTAACGGCTGTAACTTCATCAACTGGTGGCAGCGCCTCTTCTTCAAGGGGAAGAAGAATGATATTGCTGCTCGTCCGATGACCCGCCACACCAGTATTGTCACCTTTATGGAACTGATGATGATTTTGTGGGCTTCCTACCTGCTGCTGATGTTCTGTTATGATGATGTGTTCCTGGGAGAGCACCATCCGGTTACTTTGCTGGTCGGACTGGGCTGTTTTATCGGATCTTTCTTTATCTTTGCCAAGCAGTTGCGCATTGCTTCTTGGGGTGCCAATATCCGTATGGCCATCGCTACCGTAGTGGTACTTTGGACACCGGTGGAAATCTTGGGGAGAATGGACCTGTTTAAGGAAATCTGGGTGGACCCGATGAATCACGTTACCGAAATGCTCATTATCTTGGTGGTGTTTATTGTGCTTGCTGTATATTTGGTATACATGGGGTCAAAGAAAAAAACAGTCATAAAATAATCAATTGAAGAGAGATGGAGAAAGATGTAAGAAAGGCTAATTGGGGCAAGGCGGTTATCTCTATCGGAGTAACCTTGCTTGCCATGCCGCTGACACATATTTTGGCGCGTGCCTTGAAAGGCGGCACCACTGGGGTGGAGCAGTTCTATGCCGGTATGGGTATGGGGACTTTCGGGCTGCTGCTGGTCATTATAGGAGTGTTTGTCAAAGGAGATACCCGCCAGTCTCTGCTGGGACTTTTCGGCGGGATGTTTTATTGGATGGGAGCCATTGACTTCCTGTTTATGTATTTTGCAGAGCGTTTCGGCACCCTGGCGCAGCTGGACCCGGTAACCGGAGAGGTGGTGAGCCGTCCCGAGTATCTGCTTATCCCTGCCACTTTCGGCTTTTGGGCGATGGTGATGATGCTCTACTTGTTCTGCACCGCCAACGGATGTAACTTTCTCAACTGGTGGCAGCGTCTCTTCTTCGGCAGGCACAAGAAAGAGATTGCTTCACGCCCTATGACTCGCCACACCAGCATCGTGGCTTTCATGGAAGTGATAACCATGCTGTGGACTTGCTATCTGCTGCTGATGTTCTGTTATGACGAACGCTTCATCGGCGACCATCATCCGGTAACTCTGCTGGTAGGTATGGGCGGCTTGATAGGCTCCTTGTTTATGTTTGCCAAGCTGCTCCGCTACTCTTCATGGGGCTTGAGCCTTCGGTTCGGCTTTGCTACAGTTATTATCTTTTGGATTGCAGTGGAAGTGTTCGACCGCATTCATGTCTTGGAAGCAATATGGAATAATCCGCAGGAAAACCTTCAGCAGATTTTGCTGATTGCAGGCTCCTTTGCAGCTGCTGGAATTTATTTGGTATATAAGAAAAACAAGCAGCGCAGATGAAGAAGATAACCTGGAGAAAACATCATAAGTGGTTTGGCATACTGTTCGCTTTTTTTATGCTGATGTTTTGTGTGAGTGGGGTGGTGTTGAACCATCGTGAAGCACTGGCAACAGTCAACGTCAGCCGTCAATACCTGCCAGAAAGTTATCGCTTTAAGAAATGGAACGGGGGACTTCTTAGAAGGTCGCTCCGTTTTTGTGATGCGGATTCCTCGGAGTCCGTATTGCTGTATGGTACCGGTGGTATTTGGAAAACGGATTCGGCAGCAGTGGCTTTCGTGGATTTCAATGAGGGGATTCCTGGCGGGGCTGATTTCCGGACCATCAAAGCGATGGCGCAGATGCCGGACGGTACGCTGATTGCCGGCGGACAGTTTCAACTTTACCGTTGGGAAAGGAATCGGTGGACCGCAACAGAACTGCCTCTCGACGAGGGGGAACGCCTTACCGACCTTATTTCACGGGGCGATACCTTGTGGGTGGCCAGCCGTTCTTATCTGTATCGTTCGCTTCCTCCTTATAGTGAATTTACCCGACTTACCCTGTTGCCGCCTGCCGGTTACGATGGGAAGGTGTCGTTGTTTCGTACCATCTGGCTGCTGCATAGCGGTGAACTTTTCGGATGGGGCGGCAAGTTGCTGATGGATGGAGTAGCTTTCATTTTAGTGGTTTTGTGTATTACCGGAATCCTTTATTGGCTGCTGCCCAAGTATATCCGGAGAGCCCGTAGAAACGGAGGGGCCGCTTCGCGTTCGGTCAAGGCCTTGAAGGGTTCGCTTAGCTGGCACGACTGGCTAGGACGATATACTATCGTGATATTATTATTCGTTTCTTTTACCGGATGGATCTTGCGTCCTCCTCTGCTTCTGGCCATTGTGCAAGGCAAGGTTTCCCCTATACCCGGCACCTATCTGGACAGCAGCAATGCCTGGCACGACAAGTTGCGTATGATTCGCTACGATGAGGTTTGCGGTGACTGGCTGATTCACACCTCCGAAGGATTTTATTCCCTTGTTTCGCTCGATTCCGTTCCTGCGCCAGTCAGGAAAGCTCCTCCGGTAAGCGTGATGGGGCTCAACGTATGGCAGACCGACAGTCGGGGCAACTGGCTGACGGGGTCTTTCAGCGGGATGTTTGTATGGAACCGTCTTCAACATACGGCTACCGATTATTTCACAGGGGAGGCTGCTCCCGAAGAGGCGGGCCCTCCATTTGGCAAGCGTGCCATATCCGGTTACAGTGCCGATATGGGCAGTCAGCCTTTTGTGGTGGAATACAACGAAGGAACCGATGCCGTAGCGATGCCGGCTTCGTTTGTCAACCTGCCGATGTCACTTTGGAACTTAGCATTGGAAGTCCATACCGGAAGAATCTACACCATGCTCGGTCCGGGTACATTAATCTACATCTTCTTTGCCGGTCTGGCAGCCATGTGGTGTCTATATACCGGTTATAAGGTTAGGAGAAAGAAGTGAATTTGAATAGTATATCGTATAATATCGTTAAAAATTAGTCCTGTTGTTAACAGATTTGAAACAATAATCCGATGAAATAGGAGCTGATTGTTAAATCAATGTGCATTTAACTAGATAAAATCACCATTAAAAAAGTGTATTCTGTTAAATGCACATTTTTCTTGTCCCAATCGTTTCCATATTTTCCACCAAATATATAATTATTTTCGGCAAAATATATAGACATTTCACTGAAAATGATTATAAGATTTTGTTCAAAGCCTAATAAGTTTCCAAAAAATCTGCCGAAAACTGTTGTTTTTCGTCCAGACTGTTCCGCTCTCCAGTACAATTTCTATTGTCGGTAAGTATGATGGTGAACGAAAAATGTTTTAAATAGAGCGGTATATTCATTGTACTATTTTCATTTGTCAATCAAAAATCGGGAAGTGTTTTCTTTTCCTCTTTCTCTCTGCTGTCGAGAATCGAAATTCTGACATAAACCCCGAAGTGCTGCATGAAATCGCCAAGGAGGATGTGTGTATTTTAAGATTTGTCTTTTCTTTTAACAGAAAGGGGGAGATAAGGTAAGGAGAGGATAATTAGTGTGGGGGAGTGGAAGATGCTAACTCAAAATAGAGGGTAAAAATACGGATTCAATAGAAATCTCAAAAAAACGGCTTAAAAGTTGACGAATATAAAAAATATTTTATATATTTGTCAACCGAAAATCAATGACAATTATGAAGAACTTGATACCTTATAAACTAAAGCAAGCCCGTAAACTGCGTGGTTTTTCTATGGAAAAGTTATCTCAGTTAATGGGTGGACTAGTAAGTAAACAGGCTATTTCTAAGTACGAAAAAGGAATGATGCATCCTACTCCTTTAGTTTTTGATGCACTAAGTAGAGCATTGGAATTACCTATAGGTTATTTTGTATCTGAAAATATTCAAGTAGGAGAGATTTCATTTCGTATAGATTCAAAAATCCCGTCACGTTCTATATCCCAAATGGTAGCACTGGCAGAAGAAAAGATAACCAATTGTTTAGCGATAGAAAATCAGTTGGCTATATCGTTTTCATTTGTAAATCCATTATGTGATAAACCCATATCTTCGGTGGGCGATATAGAGGCAGCGGCAGAGTGTCTGCGTATGAATTGGAATCTAGGTACAACTCCTATCTGTTCTGTATATGAAATGTTGGAGTCTGTAGGTGTGAAACTGATGGAGTTTGACACAGAAGTTGCTCATGTGATAGGTTTTTCTACTTTTGTAGATGGACATATTCCATTGATTGTGATTAATTTATCTGCAAATATTACAACAGAGAGGAAGCGGTTTACAGCTTTACATGAACTAGGTCATCTCTTGTTGAATTTTACACCAGATGTACCGGCTGCGATGAAGGAGCGATATTGTAATTTATTCGCTGGAGCAGTTCTTTGTCCTTCAAATGTTGTGTATAGAGAGTTAGGAAAAGTACGTACATCATTGACTCTTAATGAATTGATTAGTCTGAGGAGTCGGTATGGTATTTCTATAGCTGCATTAGTACACCGGGCAAAAGATTTGGGGATTATATCTGATGATTATTATAATGCCATATATGATAATCACATTCATCAGAATATAATGGAAATAGGTTGGGGAAATTATCCTATCATGGAGCATACTGATCGTTTTGAGCGTCTGCTTCAGCGTGTGATATCAGAAAAAATTCTTACAGAAGAAGAACTTTCTGATTTGTTGCATTGCAGAGTGAGAAAATATATTGATGAAATGACTATTCTATAACGAAATTTATTTAATTAGTTAACTTTTAATAATATGGGTACATTTAATGATTTTACGGGACAATATTCATTGTCTAAAACATTGCGTATGAGATTGCTTCCAGTGGGCAGAACATTGGAGCATATTGTGAACAGTCATATCTTGGATGACGATACACAACTTGCAGAAAGCTATGTGCAGGTTAAGAAAATAATTGATGAATATCATAAAGATTTCATTGAGAGAGTATTGTCTGATTTTAGTTTGCAGACAGAAGATATCGGCAAGCATAATTCGCTGGCAGAATACTTGAATTGTTATAACATCAAGAAAAAAGATGAAAGTGAAAAGAAAGAGTTCAAGTCGATTCAAACAGCATTGCGTAAGCAGATTGCAGATAGATTGAAAAAAGATGATGCTTTCAAACGTTTGGATAAGAAAGAATTGATAAAGGAAGATTTGCTTTCTTTCTTGGGAGATGAACCGGAAAATCAGTATAAAGTTTCTTTAGTGAAAGACTTTAGTGACTTTACTACTTATTTTACAGGATTCCATGAGAATAGAAAAAATATGTATTCTGATGAAGATAAGTCAACAGCTATTGCTTATCGTTTGATTCACGAGAATCTGCCTAAGTTTATAGACAACATGAAAGCATTTGAATTGCTCATGCAGACAGACATATCTAAGGAAATGTCTCAACTATATGCTGATTTTGAATCCTATTTGAATGTGGAAAATATTCAAGAAATATTTACATTGGATTATTTCAATGTAGTGATGACTCAAAAGCAGATAGAGGTCTATAACATGATTATAGGTGGTAAATCGTTAGAAGATAATACAAAGATAAAAGGCATTAATGAATATGTCAATCTGTATAATCAGCAGCATAAGGGAGAAAAGCTGCCTAAACTAAAGTTACTGTTCAAGCAGATTCTAAGCGACCGCGATGTGATTTCATGGCTGCCTGAGAAGTTTGGTTCGGATAATGAAACCTTATCTGCTATTAAGGGTTGTTACGAACAGTTGTCTCTTTATATATTAGGTGACAGTTCGTTGAAGAATTTGCTCGAGACGCTGGCTAGTTATGATTTGAGTGGTATCTTTGTGCGGAATGATTTACAATTGACCGATATTTCACAACATCTGTTTGGCAGCTGGTCTGTCATACCCAATGCCATTAAAAAGCAGTTGGAAAGTGTTTTGCCCCAAAAGAAAAAAGAAGACCGTGAGGCATATCAGACCCGTGTGGATAAAATTTTTAAATCGGCGGATAGTTTTTCGTTGCAATATATTGATGATTGTTTGAAAGACAGCGGAACTGATGTGAAAGTTGAAACCTACTGGGAACAGCTGGGAGCTGTAAATACAGAGAAGGAGCAAAAAGAAAATTTGTTTGCCCGAATTTCAAACGCCTATGAGGATGTCAAGGAATTGTTGTCAGTTGCTTATCCTGATGGAAAGAACCTCTGTCAAGACAAAATCAATGTAGAAAAACTTAAAACTCTTCTTGATGTAATAAAGGAATTGCAGCATTTTATTAAGCCATTATCAGGAAAAGGAAATGAACCGGACAAAGACGAACGTTTTTATGGGGAATATACAGCTCTTTGGAATGAGTTGGATCAAATTACAATTTTATATAATAAGGTTCGTAATTATGTAACTCGTAAACCATACTCGGAAGAGAAGATTAAATTAAATTTTCATAATTCAACCCTACTCAACGGGTGGGACTTGAATAAGGAGCGTGATAATTCTGCTGTTATATTAAGAAAAGACGGAAACTATTATCTTGCCATTATGGATAAGAAGTATAATAAAGTCTTTACAAATTATCCTACTTCTTCAGAATGTGGTTGTTATGAAAAAATGGAGTATAAATTATTGCCTGGCGCCAATAAGATGCTTCCTAAAGTGTTTTTTTCAAAATCACGAATTGATGATTTCAATCCTTCACAGGAATTGCTGGATAATTATGAAAAAGGAACTCACAAGAAAGGTGGTAATTTCAGCTTGAAGGATTGTCATGCTTTAATTGATTTCTTCAAGTCCTCTATTGCCAAGCATGAAGATTGGAAGAATTTTGGCTTTGAGTTTTCCAATACTTCTTCTTATGAAGATCTAAGTGGCTTTTATAGGGAAGTAGAGCAGCAAGGATATAAGATTTCGTTTAAGAATATTGCAGCCGATTATGTAGATTCATTGGTGGATAAAGGGCAATTATATCTTTTCCAGATCTATAACAAAGATTTCTCATCTTATAGCAAGGGCACTCCTAACCTGCATACTTTATATTGGAAAATGCTCTTTGATGAACAGAACTTGAAAGATGTGGTCTATAAACTGAATGGTCAGGCAGAGGTGTTTTTCAGAAAATCCAGCATCAAGCAAGTACGTCCTACCCATCCTGCTAATTTGCCGGTTAAAAACAAAAACGTAGACAATCCGAAAAAGGAAAGCTTGTTTTCTTATGATTTGATAAAGAATAAACGCTATACCGTAGATACGTTTTTGTTTCATGTGCCTATTACCATGAATTTCAAGGCACAAGGTACGGATAATATAAACGTAAAGGTAAATGAGTATTTGCGCGATAATGAAGATGCCCATGTGATTGGGATAGATAGAGGTGAACGCCATCTGCTTTATCTGGTGGTGATTGATAAGCATGGCAATATTAAAGAACAGTTTACTTTGAATGAAATAATCAATGAGTATCAAGGTGTAACTTATAAGACCGATTATCATAATTTGCTGGATAAGAGAGAAGAAGAACGTCAGAAGGCAAGACAGAGTTGGCAGAGCATAGAGAGTATTAAGGAACTTAAAGAAGGGTATCTGAGTCAGGTGATTCATAAGATTGTACAGCTGATGATTAAATATCATGCTATTGTAGTTCTTGAAGACTTGAACTTTGGATTTATGCGTGGCCGTCAAAAGGTGGAAAAACAGGTCTATCAGAAGTTTGAGAAGATGCTGATTGACAAACTTAATTATCTGGTTGACAAGAAACAGTTGCCGGCTGAATGTGGTGGCTTGTTGAAGGCCTATCAGCTGACTAACAAATTTGAAAGTTTTCAGAAGTTAGGCAAGCAATCAGGCTTCCTGTTCTATGTACCTGCATGGAATACCAGCAAGATAGATCCTGTTACAGGATTTGTAAATCTGCTTGATACACGCTATGAAAGTTCAGAGAAGACCAAGTCTTTCCTTCGTAAGTTTGACAAGATTCGTTATAATGATAAAAAAGACTGGTTTGAGTTTGTCTTGGACTATAATAGTTTTGGTGAAAAGGCTGCCGGTACACAAACAAAATGGACTTTGTGTACGTATGGAACCCGCATTGAGACTTTCAGAAATCCAGAAAAGAACAGTCAATGGGATAGTAAGGAGATAGTTTTGACAGATGCATTCAAGAAACTGTTTGAAAAGTATCAGGTAGATATCTCTGGAAATTTGAAAGAAACTATTTGTTTACAAGAGAGCAAAGAGTTCAAAGAGTTCTTTGAAGGTCTGATGCACTTGCTACGTTTGACGCTGCAGATGCGTAATAGTATGACAGGAACAGAAATAGACTATTTGATTTCTCCTGTAGCTGATGCAAATGGTAGTTTTTATGACAGTAGAAATGGTAACGCATCTTTGCCGGTCAATGCCGATGCCAATGGAGCTTATAACATTGCTCGAAAAGGCTTGTGGGTTATTCAGCAAATGAAAGAGTCAAAAGATCTTGGTAAAGTGAAATTGGCTATATCTAACAAGGAATGGCTTCAGTTTGCACAAGAGAAGCCTTATCTGGATGATTGATGGAAGATTATATTTCTATATCGACCTTAAATGATTTTATTTTTTGTCCGTACTCCATCTATTTACATAATGTATACATGGAGTCGGACGAAAATATTTATCATGCATTGCCACAAGTGAGAGGCAAAATTGCTCATGTAACTGTAGATGAGAAGTCTTATAGTAGCAGAAAAGATGATATAGCTTCGCTTACAGTGTTTTCTGAACGATTACAACTTGTGGGGAAGATTGATTTGTATAAGTCTGATAAAAGATTACTGATAGAAAGAAAATATCAGTTGAAACAGATTTTTCGTGGCCACTTATATCAATTATGGGCTCAGTGTTTTTGTATGCAAGAAATGGGGTATATCGTGGAAAAGCTAGCATTTTACGAAACATCTACCAATAAAATGATACCAATAGCGTTGCCGGGAGTTGCAGAGAGGGAAGAGTTGGAGTGTTTTATAAGTCAATTCCGCTCTTATGTACCTGGTATGTCAATTCCTGTCAACAAAAATAAATGTATGCATTGTATTTATTGTAATTTATGTGATAAAGTAGAAATAGATAATGTTTACACGTAAAGATATTGAAGCGAAAACCATTTTTGTGGTTAATTGCATTGATAATGAAAGAAATCTAAGAGTGTGTAATGGGGAGCTTTTACTGGAAGAGAAAATATCAGAAGATAAGAAAAAGACACTGACTAAATTTCCTTTTCAGAAAATATTAGGATTGTTTATTATAGGACATATTACAGTTACTACACCTTTGATAGAGAAATGCCGTAAATTTAATGTGGCATTAGTTGTGATGAAACCGAATCTTAGACCTGTTTTTTATTGGTCTGATGCTGCAGAAGCAAATTATTTGTTACGGCAACGTCAGTATGACTATTCCAAAGATGATTTGCCTATTGCTCGTGTGCTAGTACATAATAAATTGCTTAGTCAATTGTCTGCATTAAAGAAAACTCGTAAAAAGGATGAACTGACAGTGTGTGCCATTGAACATTGTGCAGCTGCATTGAATACGGTTTTTGATGTGGATGATTATAATTCATTATTGGGGTTGGAGGGGTCTGCTTCCAAATTTTATTTCAATGCTTATTTTCAGGGATTGGATTGGAATGGAAGAAAGCCTCGCCTGAAATGTGATGTGATTAATGTTGTGTTGGATATTGGATATACTATATTGTTTAACTTTATGGAATGCTTCATTCGTATGTTTGGTTTTGATTTATACATCGGTGTTTATCATAGGCTATGGTTTAAGCGAAAGTCATTGGTTTGTGATTTGATGGAGCCTTTTCGTTGTTTGATAGACCATACCGTTTTGTTGGCTTTCCATCGCAAACAGTTTGGAGCGAAAGACTTTGAAAGAATAAAATCAGAATATTATCTGAAGCGTGAAAAGTCGGTTGAATATTATAGGGTGTTTTATGATGTGTTGATTGCTTATAAAGTAGACATTTTTCAGTATGTGCAATCTTATTATAGATGTTTCATGGGGTGTAAATCAGTTAAAAATTATCCGGAATTTAAGTTTTGATATGATAGTTATAAGTTATGATATTTCAAATGATCTTATGCGTTCACGTTTTGCACGTATGTTGACGAAAAATGGAGCAATACGGTTACAATATTCAGTCTATGAAGTTGTGAATACGAAACGTGTAATTGAAAATCTTTATACTAAGGTTGAGGCATATTCTAAACATTTTACATTAGCAGACAGTGTGATTATTTTTGATGTACAGTCTGAAAAAATGAAAAAATATGGTAATGCTATTCATCGTGATGAGGATATTGTGTATTTATAGTGTCGCAAACCTTGGTCTTTATTTTTTTTATCGAATAAAGATATAATCGTCAACTAATTGTTATTTAATGATTTATATTAGATTTTTTCTGTGATAAATGAAAGGGTGGGGTAAAAATATATAATAATATTCGTCTTAAATAGTTGATTTTTAAGATGAATTTATTATATTTGCAGATGTAAAGGTTATAAGACCTATTTAATTTCTACTATTGTAGATCCATATTTTAAGTTTGTTCATCCACAAGGTTATAAGACCTATTTAATTTCTACTATTGTAGATCGTTCTGCTCATCTTGTGCAATCAAAATAGGTTATAAGACCTATTTAATTTCTACTATTGTAGATAAGTTACACTTCCTGTCACCTGACTTTCGGTTATAAGACCTATTTAATTTCTACTATTGTAGATACGTAACAGGTTGATTCGTAAATGAACCGGTTATAAGACCTATTTAATTTCTACTATTGTAGATGTAAGCGCACAACGGGAGCGGAGACAAGGTTATAAGACCTATTTAATTTCTACTATTGTAGATTATTTGCGTGTCATCTGCATAATTGTTGGTTATAAGACCTATTTAATTTCTACTATTGTAGATAGGATACTGTATTCTCTGTCGCTCTTGAGGGTTATAAGACCTATTTAATTTCTACTATTGTAGATTCGGCTACCAGCATCCCTCACCGATTTGGTTATAAGACCTATTTAATTTCTACTATTGTAGATATAACATTACTTTTTCCATATTATTTAAGGTTATAAGACCTATTTAATTTCTACTATTGTAGATGTCGTACTGTTCCTCTTTTGACCCCCGGGTTATAAGACCTATTTAATTTCTACTATTGTAGATATGTTGAAAAAGATATTATAATCTAAAGGTTATAAGACCTATTTAATTTCTACTATTGTAGATGGCGTCAAGTATTTCGTAGAAATTAGGAGGGTTATAAGACCTATTTAATTTCTACTATTGTAGATAACCGTATCCAAGCCTAACTTTTTCTTTGGTTATAAGACCTATTTAATTTCTACTATTGTAGATTCCTTTTCCAGCCTTTCCTTGCAGCTGGGTTATAAGACCTATTTAATTTCTACTATTGTAGATAGAAACAAGACGAAGCCGAAGGAATTTGGTTATAAGACCTATTTAATTTCTACTATTGTAGATACGCCGGGAAAGGTATTATAATCTAAAAGGTTATAAGACCTATTTAATTTCTACTATTGTAGATGTAGAAATTAGGTGTGTAAATTCCTTCGGGTTATAAGACCTATTTAATTTCTACTATTGTAGATCAGCAAAGATAATCAAATAATTAGAGGGTTATAAGACCTATTTAATTTCTACTATTGTAGATCAACAATTACCAGCAGCTGCACGCTGAGGTTATAAGACCTATTTAATTTCTACTATTGTAGATTATGGCATTGCATATTTCCCGTCATTTTGGGTTATAAGACCTATTTAATTTCTACTATTGTAGATCGATATCAAGAGGTGTTTGGCAACCTCTGGTTATAAGACCTATTTAATTTCTACTATTGTAGATATATCTCCGTTAAGAGTCCTGTGCCATAGGTTATAAGACCTATTTAATTTCTACTATTGTAGATCTGACAAAAAACTTGGTGAGACTTATAGGTTATAAGACCTATTTAATTTCTACTATTGTAGATTGGAGCACTTTATGGATGTTAGCTACTAGGTTATAAGACCTATTTAATTTCTACTATTGTAGATTGGAAAGATTGGATGGACTTCAAGTTTAAGGTTATAAGACCTATTTAATTTCTACTATTGTAGATATCAATACGTGGCACCCAAGTATATGGCGGTTATAAGACCTATTTAATTTCTACTATTGTAGATATGGATAGTCAAGGTGTGCCTAATCCCTGGTTATAAGACCTATTTAATTTCTACTATTGTAGATATACCAAATCCGGTCTCTCACAACCGCAGGTTATAAGACCTATTTAATTTCTACTATTGTAGATTGGAATTTCCCTCCCCCCCGTTTTTTTGGTTATAAGACCTATTTAATTTCTACTATTGTAGATAGAGAGACCTCTATTTTGGAGTATATGGTTATAAGACCTATTTAATTTCTACTATTGTAGATTGTTTAATACGATTTTCAACATTTTTGGTTATAAGACCTATTTAATTTCTACTATTGTAGATGTTAACCAGTACACTGTTACTTTCATGGGTTATAAGACCTATTTAATTTCTACTATTGTAGATCTAAACTGCAATGCAGTACTTTCCTGTGTGGTTATAAGACCTATTTAATTTCTACTATTGTAGATTTAACAAAGATAGCGAGTACTCCAATAGGGGTTATAAGACCTATTTAATTTCTACTATTGTAGATTAGGGTAAAACAATCGACCGTTACCGATTGGTTATAAGACCTATTTAATTTCTACTATTGTAGATTCCTCATTTGGCAAGACACTACTAAAGGGTTATAAGACCTATTTAATTTCTACTATTGTAGATACGGACCAATCTGCCATTGCATCTACATAGGTTATAAGACCTATTTAATTTCTACTATTGTAGATAGTTGATGGAACATGTTAAACAGGTTGTGGTTATAAGACCTATTTAATTTCTACTATTGTAGATTGGACGAGGTGTATCAAAAAGGAGAATGGTTATAAGACCTATTTAATTTCTACTATTGTAGATAGTAGTAGTTGATGTTCGTCCAGCTGGTGGTTATAAGACCTATTTAATTTCTACTATTGTAGATATTTTAGGGATTGTAACACTAATAGTGGAGGGTTATAAGACCTATTTAATTTCTACTATTGTAGATATTTTAGGGATTGTAACACTAATAGTGGATGGTAAAAACGGAGCAGACTGTTACAGCAAAAACGGCCATGCTGTTACAGTTCTGATGCGGCAAAGTTAATGTTTTTTTCTTAAACTA
>RCNI01000185.1_pt1 | contig 41372 bp, 30 predicted proteins | sample 2041151 | NCBI WGS metagenome assembly RCNI01 (sample SAMN09708214, study PRJNA481090) | feces metagenome | isolation source: feces | place: Antarctica: Albino Rookery
GGCTGTTATCGCCGGTCTTGGGAGGCTCGGGCTTTTCGGGCTCGGGCTTCTCGGGCTTCTCGGGCTCGGGCTTCTCAGGCTCGGGATCGGGATTGGGATTGGGGTTGGGAGCAGGCTCAGCGGTCAGTCCGTCAATGGCTGCTGCGAGCTTTGCAACAGCTTCATCCACAACGGCCTGATCGTCCTTGCTGAGGTTCTCATTAGCCAGAACCGTCTGAGCGGCCTTCAGAGCATTCCGGAAAGCCTCTGCGCTCTCGGCGGTGTAACCGTCCAGATTCATGCCCTCAGCCTTGGAAACCAAATCCTTCAGTGCGGACTTGTCGGCCTTCAGGCGCTGAGCGGAAATAGCATTGGAAAGGGTGTCGGCAGCAGCCTTCACAGCCTCTTCCTTGGCGCTCTCGTCTGCCATTACCTTCTTGGCCTGTGCCAGTGCATCCACCAGCTGCTGCCAATTTTCCTGCACATACTGATCCTTATTGGGGATCATGGTCTCAGCCTGTGCAATGTTCTGCTTCAGCTGGGTCTTGTCAGCAGGCTTCACCACTTCCACATCCACAGGGGTGATGGTGAATTTATCAAGGTTACATGTGGTTGCCTCATTATTATAGAACTTGATCTTGTTCAGTCCGGCCTTCTTCACGACGATTTCAAGATCGTCTTCCTCAAAATGACCTTTTCCCTGATTGGTATAATTAAGTGCTTTGCTCTGTACATCCGTACCGTCATTCATTACCCATTTCAGAGTATTCGGAGCACCTGTAAAGTAGCGCATATGGAAGTTATAGGTTCCCGCTGCAGGTGCATAGAAATAGAATTCAACATATCCTTCTACGCCCTGATGGGAAAGACCCATTTCTTCTACTTCCTTCCCGTTGCTGTCGCCTTCACGGGAAGTGACACGCGCGCCGCCGCCAAGGCACATATACTCCGCTTCCACATCAACCTTTGCTGTTGCGGACAGCTGGAAGGGATAATCTTCTGTGTAACGCAGGGGGCGCAGGTCGTCCATTGCCTTCTGCAGGCGGGCAGTCATTTCGTCAAGCTGTTTCTGCTGTGCCTCTGCATTGGTCAGCAGGGACTTTGCATCTTCCAGTGTTTTCCGGAATGCAGTCCAGCTCTCCGGCATATAGTCGGCTTCCAGCTTTCTGTTTGCAGTTTCCACCAGTGCTTTCAGCTCAGCGGGATTTCCCGGCTGTTCATTGTCTTCAATGACCACCTTGACGGTTGCCTGCTTTCCGATATAGGCATTGGCGGAAGGCTTCTTCAGGCTGACAAAGAAGTCCAGAGGGCCGGTCTGTTCCTGATTGTCCACGGTTTCGATTTCCACAGTCTTTTGTGCCTCGCCCGGCGCAAAGGTAATCGTGGCAATTTTATCGATGTAGTGGCGTCCGTGGACGGCAGTTCCGGGAGAAGTTTCGATCTGCACAGTCACCTCTGTGTTCAGAGATTCCTCGCTTCGTTTCACAGTCAGCAGGGCCTTATTGCCCTCATAAGCCTTCAGTGTTGCATCGGCGAATTCTACCACATTCTGTCCTAAGAATTCAAAAGAATCCACATTCACGCCGGCATTCAGGCAAAGATACACATCGTGAACTCCCAGCTCAATATCCGGGTTGGACACAACATCCATTTTTACCGTCTTGTAAGTTGTATAGGAGCCTGTGGGTGCAACTGTCTTTCTTGCGATGACAGGGCCGTCAACAGAATCCAGACGGATGGTGATTTCCGGCGTTCCCTCACCGGCATAGGAGAGATTTACAGCAGCGGGAAGCTGTCTGAAATCAACGCCCTTGTATACGGTGTAGTCGCCATTGTGGATGCCGCCCAGATTACCGACACCCGGCAGCTTTTCTTCTGCAAATACGCTGCCGGACTTGGAATCAAAGCTCTCAGCCTCGATCTTTCCGGGAGCGCATTTTGCTTCCAGAGCGATCCGGTCATCGGCTTTATAAGCTGCGATGTTATTGATCAGAGGAACTGCATAGGCCTCATTTACAGTCAGACGGATCTGGCTTGCCGTAACAGGAGCGCCCTTGATCAGACGCTTATATCCGATGGTTCCGGCAGAACCATATACCTGCCATTTGGGGCTTTCCTTGGTTCCCAGATTCACCTCTACGGTAAACTTGGATACACGCTGTCCGAGAGGAATATATTCCTGAACCTCAATAACATCGATGAGTGTGGGGTCCTTCAGATCAACGGTAACAGAACCGGTTGTCTGACCGTCGTTCATGGTCCAATAGGTATCATAATCGCCGTCTGTGGTATTGCCGGCGCCATAACGATTGTGGTTTCCACGCACGGAAGTAGCCACAGCTGTGGCCTTGGCCGCCACATTCACATCAAAAGTATTGGAGAGGATATCGCCAAACTCTTTCAGTGTCTGCACATATCTTGCATCAAACAGTCCGTCCTTATTGGGGGGCACATTGAGCAGCAGGGGAGAACCACGGCCCACGGAATTGAAATAGATTTCTGCCAGTTCTTCCGGGCTCTTGGGGGCATTGGTTCCGCCATTACCGAACCAACCGTTGGTGATGGAAACATCCACCTCGGGGATGGACCAGATCATATGCTCCATATCCTTGCCATGCTGTGTTTGCTGGCCTTTGATATAGGGCTCGCCGTTGTGGAGGTATGTGCCGTCTTCCTTGCCCTGCTGAGCATAGAGATTCCAGGCATAATCATAGTCAAAGGTCTGCCAGCTGGATACGGGGTTTGCGTAGCCGGCTTCGTTGCCCACCCAACGCAGGGGAGCACCGTAGTTCTGCTGGAAGGTGATGTTGGGGTCATACTGACGCAGACGGCTCCACCATCTTGCAATATCATATTTCGGACGCATATCGGGCTTGCCGCAGGCACCGTCCATCCAGAACTCTACGATTTTCGTTCCGGCCTTATCCGCATAGCCCATCAGTTCTTCCATCTGACCGATGTAAATGTCATTATAGTCTTTGCCATCGGGGTTATTGCGGTCATAATAGGGGTTGCCCTGATCCCACGGAGAGAGGTAGAAACCAAGACCCATGTTGTACTTTTTACAGGAATTCACAAAGTCCTGAACGACATCGCCCTTGCCGTCTCTCCAGCTGGAGCTTTCCACAGAATGCTTGTTAGGAGAATACTTGGTGGGGAACAGTGCAAAACCGTCATGGTGCTTTGTTGTCAGAAGGGCACGCTTAATGCCTGCCGACTGAAAAGCTTCTATCCACTGGTCTGTGTTCAGTTTGCTGGGCTGGAAAATGTCGGGATTTTCCTTACCATTTCCCCATTCTTCTCCGGTATACTGATTTACGCCGAAGTGGACAAAGCCTGCAAGTTCATCCTTGTAGTACTTCATCTGCCCCGCATTGGGCGTGGGGCCCCAAGCTTCCGGCGCAGCCGGAACTTCGTTGGCAGATACCATTGTTGACATTGTGCACAGAATCTGCGCACACACAACGGTTCCGGCCAATAATTTTTTCAACTTCATACCTATGGTTATCTCCTTTACTGTCTTTTAATTCATTATAGGAGTCAGGCCAGCTCTGTAGGAGCTGGCCTGATCACAGGGAAAAAACTTAGCGGATTCTGCGCTTATTAGAATTCATCAGAGCCACAGCTGCACAGGCAGCGCCTGCAAGTGCGGTGAAAGCTGCAGCGGCAGCGATCATCATGTGGCTGTTATCGCCGGTCTTGGGAGGCTCGGGCTTTTCGGGTGCGGGCTTCTCAGTCTCGGGCTTTTCAGGATTTTCGGGATCAACGGGAGTGGTCTCGGTGGTCAGTCCTTTAATGGCTGCTACGAGATTCTCGACAGCTGCATCCACAACGGCCTGATCCTTCTCGGTGAGGGTCTCGTCTGCCAGAACAGCCTTAGCGGCCTCCAGAGCATTCTTGAAAGCCTCTACGGACTCAGCGGTGTAACCGGTCAGGTCTGCACCATCAGCCTTGGAAACCAAATCCTTCAGTGTGGACTTGTCGGCAGGCTGAATGACTGCCAGACCTTCCAGAGCCTTGTTGAGTGCATTTTCCATATTCTTGGCTTCGTTGGGAGTTACGACTTCGCGTGCTACCAGAGCCTTTGCCTCATCCACCAGCTCCTGTACGCCTTCCAGAGCAGCAGGATCGTAACGGTCGGCATTCTTCAGTGCCTCTTCGAGCTTTGCAGTCAGTGCCTTGATGGTATCGGTATTTGCAGCCTCAACCAGAGCCTTGACCTCTTCTGCGTTCAAGGTCTTGTCGAAGATCTTCAGGTTATCGATGGTTGCGTTCAGGAAGCCTCTGTCTGCCAGAGTAGCAGAAGAGTTGGAACCAATTCTTGTCAGCGGTCCGTTGATAGCCAGATCGATATGATCCTTCTCGACGCCGTTAACATACAGAGTTGTTCTGTTTTCAGTGCTGACGAAGGTCAGATTGACCCACTGACCCATGGGTACGGAGTAATTAAATGTAGCATCCTTAACGCCGAAGACAGTAATACCGACCTTGCCGGTCTTATTGTGCTGATCCAGCTTGATCTCGCCTTCTGTGCCGGTAAGAATAACGGCATTGGTCTCAATGGTCTCGCCGCGGTTGACCCAGAGAGAAACTGTCCAGTTCTTACCCAGCTCACGGTAGTTCATATCCACGCAGCCGGTGCCGTCAAACTTCAGGCCGGTGCCATGGCTGCCTTCTGCCCAAGTAACGCCGTTACCCAGCTCCAGGGAGTGCTTACCACTTGCGTCGGTGGTAACGGAATCCTTGCCTTCATTGAAGTTGAAGATCAGTTCGTTCTCAAATCCGAAGGCATCTGCCTGCATCTTGGCAACTTCCTCAGCGGACAGAGCACGGTCATAAACCTGCAGATCATCAACAGAGCCCTTCATATAGCCACGGTCTGCCAGGCCATCCTTATAGTTGGCACCAATACGGCTGACGGGGCCACCAATGGTAGCATCGACGTGATCTTTCTCTACGCCGTTGACATACAGAGTTGTACCGCCCTTGGCGCTGACGAAAGCCAGATGTACCCACTCTCCGATAGGAGCGGAATAGTTAAATGTATAGTCCTTAACGCCGTAAGCAGTCAGGCCGACCTTGCCGGTATTCTCCCACTGCTCCAGTTTGATCTCGCCGGAAGTACCCGCAATCAATGCAGCGTTGGTAGAACCGGAATTCTCGTGCTTGACCCACATACCTACGGTCCAGTCACTGCCGATATCGTTGTACTTAAGGTCTACATAGCCTGTGCCGTCAAAGACAAGGCCCTTGCCATACTTACCTTCGCCCCAGGAAACGCCCTTCACGAGAGTACCCTGGAAGTTGCCGGTGGTATCCTTGATTGTCTTGCCGGTGCCCTCATCCATGGGCATACGGAAGTTAATGGGCAGCTGCCAGATCTTGGTGTCTCTTCTGTAGTTGATGCCCAGATTTTCCAGACGGACATCATGCTGCTGCATACGGGTCTTGTACTCATCCCAGCTGCGGGCATCCTTCTGGGACCATGCAACTTCAGCAACGCTGGGCACTCTGGGGTAGTACATATAGTCCAGATGCTCAGGGTCAGCCATCGTCTCAGTCCAAATAGGAGCTTCAATACCGACAAACTGTTCTTCTGTACCGAAATCGGTGGGATCCCAGTTGTAGGCCTTATCTACGGGGATATAGCCAGCCCAAGCCAGACCCAGAGGGCAGTTGGCATCATACTTCATATCCATGTAAATAAGGTTTGCAGGAGAGGCAATGTACTTGATACCCTTATCAGCTCTTGCGCCGGTATTATCCCAATACTGGGTAACAGTATTTACCTTATCATCGATTGCCTTATCGTAGTTCTGCCAGCCGATAGGAGTTTTACCATACTTCTGGGCAATCTTAGTCACACGACGCACAAATTTCACATAATCGTCATGGGCAGTAACCTTTGCTTCGTCACCGCCGATATGGAAGTACTTGCCGGGGCAGAGAGCAGATACCTGCTTGATAACTTCCTCGATGAAGATGTAGGTGTTCTCATTGTTGCACTCCAAAGAGGCCCAGCCCACATCCCAGCCCTGATAAGGCTTGGTGTTGTCATAGCTACCTGCATGAGGCTTGCCGTCTTCGGTAGAGTTCAGCATAGGCATGGATACCAGCGCAGCCCAAGCGTGTGCAGGCATATCAAACTCAGGAACGATTTCCACATTTCTGAGTGCTGCGTAAGCTACGATCTCCTTAAACTGCTCCTGAGTGTAGAAGCCAGCTCTTTCACCATTATGGGTGCAGGAGGTGGAAGCACCGATTGTGGTCAGGGGGGTAAAATCAATCACATTGCCGTCCTTGTCCTTTACGCCGCTGTTCTTGATTTCCAGTCTCCAGCCCTGATCGTCAGCCAAGTGCATATGCAGCGTGTTGATCTTGTACTGGGACATATGGTCGATCTGGCGCTTGACTTCTTCGACACCGAAGAAGTGACGGGACACATCCAGCTGAACACTACGGTAGCCGAAACGGGGCTCGTCCCGGATCTCTGCGCAGGGAACGCTCCATTCCACACCGGTAACCAGCTTGTCGCTCTCGATCTTGCCGGGCAGCATCTGACGCAGGGACTGCAGAGCGTAATAAACGCCGCCGACATCCTTTGCGGTGATCTGCACACGATCAGCAGAAACAGACAATGTGTAGCCTTCATTCTTAACGTTCGCACTGGGATTTACCTGAATGGCGATATCGCCGTTTTTGGCTTCTCCCTTAACTACCGGCAGCTTATAACCGGTGGACTTTCTGAATTCAGCCGCAACAACCTCGACGGAATTCTGAGCAGCCTCAGCCTGTTCGTCGGTAGTGATCACGAAACGGCTGCTATCCTTTAATGTAAACTTGCCCTCTTTTTCCTGATATTCCACAGGCAGGGGGATGATTGCACATCCGCTCTTATTTTCAGCTGCTTTAGAGGGAACGGCCAAGCCGCCCAAAACAGAGCAAGCAACTGCTGCACACAACATCATGCAAAGAGGTTTGCGAATCTTCTTAAAGATCATATGTGTACCTTCCTTCCATAAATGAACCACAATTTTCGAGTATACTTTGCTAGAAATGTTTCTGCACGCGCAGACCGGTACTGAATAATATAATATAGATAGGACACGGCCATTCTCTTTGAATGTCTGCCTACCTTGTTACACCCCCCTTTTCAGTGGCTGATTGGCTGTTACCTTTCCATATGGCCACTGTGTGATATTTGTTGGATCGAGCCGATGCTGGTAAGTCGTGATAATAAAAATCAGCGGACAAAACTCTCTTTTTCCCTAAGAAACAGGCTTGTAACGAAGTCTGTACAGCTTCAGTCTCAACAAAAGCCAAATTCCACTGGGAAGCAGTCTTGCTGTCTCGCCCTTGCGAAGTCTGGCTTATTTCAAATATTAACTGTTCATATTGACATCACTCTGTATAATTTTAGCATTATTATTGTTACAGGTCAACAAAAAATCGATAGTCAAAATGTACAGAGTAGTGCGTTTTAACTTGTGCAAAATAACAATGCCCCCTGTGCAGGTATTTTCTGCACAGGGGGCTTACTCGCTGTTATTTTCATTTAACGGGAAAATTCTTCCATCATCAGTCTGAATACCGGCAGGCTTCTGCGAATCTGGTCGTAACTTACGCAGTAGCAGACCCGGAAATAACCGGGGCATCCGAAGCCGTCTCCCGGCACCACCAAAAGATCTTTTTCCTTGGCACGGTCGGAAAAGAACTGGGCATCTCCCCCGGGTGCTTTTACGAAGAGGTAAAATGCACCGTCAGGCTTTGCCACTTCATAGCCGCACTCCAGAAGTCCCTCGTAGAGGGTACGGCGGTTCCGGTCATAAACGGCAAGATCCGGCCGCAGATGGGCGCATCTTGCAATCACCTTCTGCCAGATACTGGGGGCGCAGACATGGCCCGATGCCCGGGCGGCACCCGCCACAGCCAGATAAAGCTCCCGTCCGTCGTGGGCATCCTGCGGCACATACACATAGCCGATTCGCTCACCCGGCAGGGACAGCGACTTGGAATAGGAATAGCACACCACCGTATCCTGGTAAATGAGGGGTAGGAAGGGCGTCACCACGCCGTCATAGGTCAGCTCCCGATAGGGTTCATCCGCTACAACATAAATGGGGTGACCGTATTGTTCCGCCTTTTCCGTCAGGAGCGCCGCCAATGCCCGGAGTGTTTCCTCCGTGTACACAACGCCGGAGGGATTGTTGGGGGAATTGACGATCACCGCCGCCGTGTTGGGGGTGATCTGCGCTTCCAGCGCATCCATGGGAATCTGGAAATTGGGCACATCCGGCGCAACTACCTTGAAAATGCCGCCGGCAGACTCCACAAAGGGCTTATATTCCGGGAAATAGGGGGCAATTGCCAAAAATTCCGCACCCGGCACCGCCAGCGCCTTAAAAACCGCACACAGCTCCGGCGCTGCGCCGCAGCCGATGAACAGTTCCTCTGGGGAAACTGCCGAACCGTAACGACTGTTGAGGTCATCCGCAATGGCTTTGCGGGTTTCAAAATCTCCCACGGATGTGGTGTATCCGTGGAGCTGCTGGGGGCTCATATCCGTCAGCAGGCGGTAAATTACCTCCGTCACCTGCGGCGGAGTGGGGATAGAAGGATTTCCCAGCGAATAGTCGAATACATTTTCCTTGCCGACCACCTTGGCACGGCTTCTGCCGAACTCGGAAAGCTCCCGAATACAGGAGCGATTTGCGCCCAGCATATATGTCTGCTCATTATACATAGCTTTTGCCTCCCTTACCAATCTTGACTCAGCAAATTCTGAGACAAACGGATAATCCGGGGATCATCCAAACTGTTTTTCCAGATAACTCCGCCTGTGCCTTTTCGCAGAAGTTCCGCTTCTGCCAGCCGCCTTTTGGTTTCCCGGGCAGTCCCCTCGCCGCCGTCCACCAGCATGATTTTGGGGCCTAAAATCCGGCGGATGGATTTTGCCGCAAAGGGATAGTGGGTGCAGCCCAGCACCAAAGCGTCGATTTTTCCCGCATACGGCGCCAAAATGGGTCTCAGCAGGGCATCCGCTTCGGGGGAGTTGCCTTTTCCCGCCTCCACCAGCTCCACAAGACCGGGTGCATGGATTTTTTCCACACTGCAGTTGGGGAACAGCCCAATCAGATGATTGAGTTTTTCCTCCCGCAGCGTTACATCCGTCGCCATAATTCCGATGCGTCCCTCCGGGAAGGAATCCGCCGCAACCTTCAGCGCAGGCTCGATGCCGATCACGATCAAATCCGGATAGGTGCTGCGCAGGTCTTCGATGGCAGCAGCCGTTGCCGTATTGCAGGCCACCACCAGCGCTTTTATGTGGCAATGCTCCATGATCTTTTTCGCCGCTGAAAGGACAAGCCGCCGCACCTCTTCGGTGGAACGGGCACCATAGGGGGCGTTTGCGGAATCTCCGTAGTAGACAAACTGCTCCTCAGGCATCAGCCTGCACAGCTGCCGCAGCACGCTGATGCCGCCTACGCCGGAATCAAAAACCGCAATATGATCTTCTTTGCAATACATTGTTTCACCCGCTGTCCTTGGGGTCATGCCCTTTTTTCTTTCTATTTTAGCAGAAGATGCCCCGTCTTTCAATGGCTGCCGGTTTTTTTATCCTCTGCGGCTATAAAAAAGGGTGCCTCCCGGGGGAAGCACCCATTATTTTACTTGGTTCCGAAGATCCGATCGCCGGCATCTCCGAGACCCGGCAGGATATAAGCGTTGTCGTTGAGCTTCTCATCCATACCGGCCACATAGATTTCCACATCCGGGTGGGCTGCATGGACAGCCTGCACACCCTCAGGGCAGGCGATGATGTTCATCATCGTGATCTGCTTACAGCCATGTTCCTTGAGGAAGGAAATTGCCGCCACGGCGGAGCCGCCGGTTGCCAGCATGGGGTCTACCACAAACACTTGACGGTTGCCCACATCCTCGGGCAGCTTGCAGTAATATTCCACAGGCTTATGAGTCTCGGGGTCCCGATAGAGGCCGATGTGACCGATCTTTGCAGAGGGAATGAGATCCACCATGCTGTCCACCATGCCGAGGCCTGCCCGGAGAATGGGAACGATTGCCAGCTTCTTGCCTGCCAGCACACGGCAGGTAGCCGTGGTGAGGGGAGTCTCCACCTGCACCTCTTCCGTGGGCAGATTTCTGGTGGCTTCGTAGCACATAAGTCCGGCGATCTCACTGATCAGCTCTCTGAATTCCTTGACACCGGTGTTCTTATTGCGAAGGATTGCCAGCTTGTGCTGGATCAGCGGATGATTCAGAATGTGTACATTTTCCATGGTAATCTCCTTTATTTATCCATATTTTGTTTGCTTAACCGTTCATTTCTCTCCCGCTCTGCCTGAGAAAGCCGGAGATAATTGGGGCTGAGTGCCGCCGGGTCGGAGCTTTGCTCCTGCGCAAGGGCCGCAAGGCCGACGCCTACCGCCCGCTGGTGCATCCGGAAGGGAGCAGGCATCACAAGATTGGGGATTTCCCCGCTCAGGGTGTCATGGCAGAGCTTACTGCCGTCGCCTACCAGATAAATCGGCTCGCTGAGTGCCGCCAGTTCCTCTTTGAGATCTGCCAGTGCAATGGCACGATCCTCCCGGATACGGCTATACTGCCCGTTTTGGAACCGGAAAATCCCGTTGTATACCTGACTGCGGCGGGCATCCATGACGGCGCAGACGATTCCGTTCGCCACGCCCAGACCTCTTGCCATAGCTTCCAGCGTAGAAACGCCGTAAAGCGGCACTTCTGCGCCCCACGCAAAGCCCTTGGCCGCCGCCACGCCGATGCGCACGCCCGTAAAGGAGCCGGGGCCGTTGGCAACTGCCACCGCCTCCACCTGCTGCGCCGTATAGCCGCACTGCTTCAGGACATCCTCCGCCATGACCATAAGGGTCTGGCTGTGGGTCAGCCCCGTATTCTGATACTGCTCTGCCAGCAGATTTTCATCCCGGAACAGCGCCACCGAAGCGGCTTTTGCCGAGGTTTCAAAGGCTAACATCAGCAAGGCTTTCCCCTCCTTCTATGGTAATCCGCCGGGAATCCTCTCCCAGTTTCTCGATTTTGATGCGAATAGCGTCCTCCATGGCCTCAGCCACATTTTCGCTCCATTCCACGGCGCACACGCCGCCACGCTCCAGATAATCGTCCCAGCCGATATCCCACAGATCCTCAGCGCTTTTCAGGCGGTACATATCAAAATGGAACAGGGGCAGCCGCCCGGAGAGATATTCGTTGACAATGGTATAGGTGGGGCTGGTCACCGGTTCGCCGCAGCCCAGTCCCCGGGCAAGTCCCCGGGTAAAGGCGGTCTTTCCCGCCCCCAGATCTCCCTCGTAGGCAAGAACGGTACCGGCGGTCAGCACCTTTGCAAGGGCAGCGCCGACTTTTTCCGTTTCCTCCGGGGAATTTGTGATAAATTCCATGGTTTTTCCTTCTTTACTGCGCATTCTGTAATTTTTCTGCCTGATCGGCGGTGGCGAGGCCGTCGATAATCTCGTCCAGATCGCCGTTCATCACGGAATCGATCTTATAAAGGGTCAGACCGATCCGGTGATCCGTCACCCGGCCCTGCGGGAAATTGTAAGTGCGGATTCGCTCGTTTCGCATACCGCTGCCCACCTGACTCCGGCGCATACCGGTGACGGCAGAATCCAGGCGCTCCTGCTCCATTTCATAGAGCTTGGATGCCAGCATCCGCATACATTTTTCCCGGTTCTGAATCTGACTGCGTTCCTCCTGACACGATACCACAATCCCCGTGGGCTTGTGGATCAGCCGCACAGCGGAGCTGGTCTTGTTAACATGCTGTCCGCCTGCGCCGGATGCCCGGAACACCTGCATTTCGATGTCCGCAGGATTTAACTGCACATCCACCTCTTCTATTTCGGGAAGCACCGCCACCGTTGCGGTGGAGGTATGGACACGCCCGCCGGATTCTGTTTCCGGCACCCGCTGGACCCGGTGAACGCCGGACTCGTACTTCATCCGGGAATAGGCACCCCGGCCGTTGATGACAAAGTCCGCTTCCTTCACGCCGCCCAGTTCTGTATCGTTATAGTTGAGAAGCTCCACCTGCCAGCCCTTGGAGGCGGCATACATGGAATACATTCTAAAAAGGCTGTGGGCAAACAGGGCGCTTTCCTCGCCGCCCACGCCGCCACGGATCTCCACAATGACGCTTTTTTCGTCGTTGGGGTCTTTGGGCAGCAGCAAAATCTGCAGCTGCCGGTACAATTCTTCGCTGCGCAGCTTGGCCTCCTGATAGGTCTGCTGGCAGAATTCCTTCATATCGGGGTCTCCCATCAGCTCCTCGGCATCCGCCATTTCCTGAAGGGCGGCCTCATAATTGCGGTAGGCCTCCACAATGGGCTCCAGCTCCGTCTTTTCCCGCAGCAGTTTCGCCGCTTTCTGGGGATCGGCATAGAAATCCGGCTGTTCCGACCGGGCGCACAGCTCTTCGTAGTGATCCGCCACGGCTTTTAGCTTGTTCAGCATGGTCATTACTCCTGCTCTTTCCTGAATTTACAATAGACACAGTTACTTTCTCCTTATTATACACGCATTTTCCTCCCGATGCAAGAAACTTTCTCGCCAAACCCATTCCGACAAAATAATCCGCCCTGCCATGGTAATATCGGGGTATCGCTATAAGAAAGGAATGTTTACGAATGATGGTGACGATTGGGGTGTATATCCGGCGGGGACAGCGGATTTTACGGCGATGGCTGGCAGATCCCAGAGTACATATCCTGATGCAGGGGGCGGGCTTTCTGACAGCGGGTTTTTTGAGCAGTGCGGCGGGGCTTTCCCACCGTTTCCAGCCCATTACCTTAGGCCTTATCTGTTCGCAGTCCGGCTGGCCTGCTGTGTTGATCGCTGCCGGCGGACTTCTGGGATATCGGGTGTTCTGGGGGAGCATGGCAACCCAAGGCTTTCTCTGGGTGGCGCTGGGACTTACGGCAAGCCTTCTCTGGGGATTGCTGCGATTGCAGGACGAGATTCTTCTGCTGCTGCCTACCGTCGCCGCCTGCATAACTGCCGCAACGGGGCTGCTGTTTCAGTATTGGAGGGTCGAGAGCGCCCCGATTTCCATATATCTGCTGCGGGTAGGGCTTGCGGCATTCAGCACATGGGTCTTTTCCTACGCCTTAGCCCATCGGGACACGGTGGTGGACTGGCTTGTTTATGGGCTTTCGGTTCTGTGTCTTGCTCAGGTGCTGCCCTTTCCCTATTTTGGGCTCGGCTATGTGGCAGCGGGGATTTTAGCCGTCACCGGGGCCTTTCCCACGGCAGCCCTTGCGGGTCTGGCGCTGGATCTTGCTGGTGTGACCCCTGTGCCCATGACCGCCGTGCTGTGTCTTGCCTACATGACACGGATGATTCCGAAGCTGAACCCGTGGATGCGGTATCTTTGCCCCGGAGTGGCATTTCTGCTGGTGATGGGGCTGGGAGATGTGTGGGATCTGCAGCCGCTGCCGGGGCTGATTCTGGGCAGCTTTGCCGCCATGCTCCTGCCGGGGCAGACGGAACCTGCCCACCGCCGGGGAGAAACCGGGGCTGCACAGGTGCGGCTGGAAATGGCGGGCGCTGTGCTCAGCCAGACGGGACATCTTCTGGAGGATGTGGAGCCTGCGCCCATTGACGAAGAGGCCCTTGTGGCTCGGGCGGTGGAGCGGGCCTGCAGCGGATGCCCCTGCCGGAAAAACTGCAAGGAAAAGCCCACAGACATTTCCACCGCATTTTTGCACCGTCCCTTGGGAAACGGCCGGGATCTGCCCAGCCTGTGCCGCAAATCGGGACGGCTTTTGCAGGAGCTGCGCCGCAGTCAGGATCAGCTGCGCCTCATTCGGGCAGACCGTGACCGTCAGCAGGAATACCGGGAAGCGGTTATGCAGCAGTATCGCTTTCTTTCTGAGTATTTGAAGGACATTTCCGATTCTCTGGCCCGGCGGATGGACCCGGCAAAGCCTTGGTTCCAGCCGGAAATTGCCGCCTGCTCCGCCAGTCGGGAACGCGTCAACGGAGACCGGTGCCTGTGGTTTTCCGGCACCGAGTGCCGGTACTACATTCTTCTCTGTGATGGCATGGGTACCGGCCCCGAGGCCGCCGAAGACGGAAAGCTGGCAGGGAATATGCTGAGAAAGCTTCTGACCGCCGGGTATCCCACGGAATATGCCCTGCGGTGCGTCAACAGCCTTTGCGCCTTGCAGGGGCGGGCGGGAGCCGTCACCATGGATCTGGCAGAAATCCGGCTGGATACCGGAAAAGCCACCCTCTATAAATGGGGCGCAGCGCCGTCGTATCTCTTTGCAAAGGGAGAGCCAATAAAAATCGGGACAGCCACCCCGCCTCCGGGGCTGTCTGTCGGTGACAGGCGGGAGGCTGTGGAGAGGCTGTCCCTGCGCAGGGGAGAGACGCTGGTTCTGCTGAGCGACGGCGCAAGCGGAGAGGATGCCATGCGCCAGGCGTGGATTGCTGCGGGATCACCGCCCGGAGAGTTGGCGGCAAAGATCCTTGAAAGCAGTCAGCCGGACGGGGAGGACGATGCCACCGTTGCAGTGGTACGGCTTCATTCCCCGGCTGCATCCGCATAATACCACATTTTTCTTACGAAATCTGTCGAAACACAAGATGTAGACCAAAGCTTTGTAGAAAAGCTACTATATTTAGGTTATTTTCAAAAATCGGCACAGTTTTTCTCCTTTGCGGGAGCATGAAAGCACCAGAGGCCGGCGTTCTGCCGCTCTTTGGTGCTTTTCTCATACAATCCGCCCTTCCGAAAACGGAAGATTTTTAAGGGCTTTTCCGGGAAAACACAGCACAGTACACAATTTGTTAACTTGACAAGTTCGGTTTATTGTACAATAATGAATATACAACAAAGAGGGGGATGGTTCCGATGGACAGCGCTCAAATCTGCTGGCACCTATAGTACCGCACAGCAGAAAAGCTTTACAGGTTTCCTTTGCCGATTTATTTTAGTGCTATATGGAGGAGTAATATGATGTTTAAGAAGCGTATGGTAAGCCTCTTGCTGATTATTTTGGCTCTGGGGATTGTCGGCATGGCGGCCGGCTGTTCTCAGAAGCCCGACGAAAGCAAGTATTCCAATGTCGTGATCAAAAAGGGGCTGACCGGTTCGGAAGTAAAAGCAGATTCCGAAATACAGCAGAAACTTTGCGCCATGCTGACCGATGAAAAACTGTCCAAACTGGCTGTAAATGAGGAAGATACAGAAGAGCCCAAATATGGCGGAGAAATTTTCCTTGTGGAATATGACTGTGACGGCAGCCACTATTCCTGGATTTGCACGGAGCAAAACACCTTTTGCAAGGTTTCCGGTACTTCCGATGCAGCAGTGAAAAATTATCAGGCCCCTTCTGCTATCACCGCAGAAATTCAGAGTATTCTGAACGCCGGAAAATAAGCACATACATTTGCCTTGGGATCACCGATCTGATAATAATCAAGAGCGCCTGTCATTTTGACAGGCGCTCTTGCTGCGTTTATCTTCTTTTTGCAAGGGGCTCCGAACGCTCCTGAAGCAGGAGAAGGTCGGAAATAATGGAATTGCTGAGCAGGAACCCTTCCGGGGTCAGGCGCCAGCGGCCGTTTTCGCTGCCGAGGGCGTGTCCTCTCTGGCGGCACAGCTCCAACGCCTGCTCCAAGGGAGCAAAGGGCAGCAGGAACTGCTTTTCGTATTCCTCCCGGCTGATGCCCTGCGTCGTGCGCAGCCGCAGCATGAGATATTCCCCTGCCCGCTCCCGGGAGGGAACCTCCTGAATGTTCTGCAGAACCTGTCCGCCGGAGCGGATACCGTCGATATAGCCCTGCAAATCCCGGATAATGGAGAAGCGCTTGCCCGCAAAATCGGAGCTGGCATCGGGGCCGAAGCCCAGATATTCTCCGCCTGTCCAGTATTTCAGATTGTGCTTGGATTCATAGCCCCGGCGGCTGAAATTGGAAATTTCATACTGGCGGTAGCCCTTGGTGCGGAGGATCTCCACCATGGCAAGGTACATATCCGCCTGCATATCGTCATCCGGCAGGTTCACCATATCCCGGCAGGCATAGAGGGGCGTACCCTCCTCCACCTTGAGGCCGTAACAGCTGATATGCTCCGGTGCCAGAGAAATCACATTCCGCAGAGTTTTTTCCCAGCTTTCCAGGTCTTGATCCGGCAGGCCGTAAATAAGATCCAGAGAGAGATTTTTGAAGCCCGCCTTGCGGATTCGCTCCACCGCTGTAATTGCCTGATCAAAATTATGAGGACGGCCGATTGCTTCCAGAATACGGTCATCGTCACACTGGACACCCAGACTGACCCGGTTGAAACCTTCACCCCGAAGCCGCCGCAGAAGCCGGGGCGTTACGGAATCGGGGTTTGCCTCGAAGGTGATTTCCGCATCGGCGGTCACATCGAAAGAGCGGCGGATGATGCTCAGAATGGCCGCCATGCCGTCGGCTCCGAAAAAGCTGGGGGTGCCGCCGCCGAAATAAATGGTGTCCACCTGATAATCCGGCGCCAGATCTCCGGTTTCCCGGATATGTTCACAGACAGCGTCCAGATAGCTGTCCATCAGTCGGTCATCTGCATCCGTGAGGGAATAGAAGTCGCAGTACCGGCACTTACTTCTGCAAAACGGCACATGGATATAGATTCCCAGAGGTTTTTTCACTTTTCGTCCCAGAAGTCCCATAGTTTACCTCCGAATTCCTAGATTATTCTGTTTTCCCCACAAAAACAGCAAAGATATTTTAATCGTCATCCAGCTTGAGCACTGCCATGAAAGCTTCCGAAGGAACAGAAACCGTACCAAAGGTACGCATCCGCTTCTTGCCTTCCTTCTGCTTTTCCAGCAGTTTCTTCTTTCTGGTGATATCGCCGCCGTAGCACTTGGCAAGCACATCTTTTCTCAGTGCCTTGATGGTCTCCCGGGCGATGATCTTGCCGCCGATGGCGGCCTGCACCGGAATTTCAAACTGAGCACGGGGAATATTGTCCTTCAGCTTCTCACAGATTTTTCTGGCTCTGGGGTAGGCGTTATCTGCAAAGAGGATGAAGCTCAGTGCGTCCACCACATCGCCGTTCAGAAGAATATCCAGCTTCACAAGGCGGCTGGGGCGGTAGCCGATCAGCTCATAGTCCAGAGAGCCGTAGCCTCTTGTCCGGGACTTGAGAGCGTCGAAAAAGTCGTAGATGATCTCGTTCAGGGGCATTTCGTAGTGAAGCTCCACCCGGTTGGCATCCAGATAGACCATATCCTTGAATTCGCCCCGGCGGGAAGTGGCAAGATCCATGATGTTGCCCACATATTCCTGCGGTGCCATCAGATTCAGCTTCACATAAGGCTCCTCCGCCAGCTCGATTTCCGCCGGGTCGGGGTAATCGAGGGGGTTATCCACCATGAGCACCTGACCGTCGGTTTTGGTAATGCGGTAGACGACATTGGGGGCGGTGGTAATCAGATCCAGATTGTACTCCCGTTCCAGCCGCTCCTGAATGATTTCCATATGGAGCAGTCCCAAAAATCCGCACCGGAAGCCGAAGCCCAGCGCAATGGAGCTTTCCAGATCATAGGTCATGGAGGCATCGTTCAGCTTCAGCTTTTCCAGCGCATCCCGCAGATCCTGATATTTTGCGCCGTCTGCCGGATAAATACCGGAATAGACCATGGGCTGAACCGGGCGGTAGCCGGGCAGAGGCTCAGCGGCAGGATTTTCCACAGTGGTGATGGTATCGCCCACCCGTGTGTCGGAAACGGTCTTGATAGAGGCGGTGATATAGCCAACCTCGCCGGCGCCCAGAGAATCCTGAGGAGTCAGTCCCAGCGGGTTCATGGTGCCGACCTCCACCACACGGTAGACAGCGCCGGTGGCCATCATCTTAATATCCATGCCGGGTTTCACGGTGCCTTCCTTAATACGGGTATAGACGATAACGCCCCGATAAGAATCGTACTGGCTGTCAAAAATCAGCGCCTGCAGGGGAGCATTGCGGTCTCCCTTGGGAGCGGGTACATCTTTTACGATCATTTCCAGCACGGAATGGATGTTGATGCCGTTTTTGGCGGAAATTTCCGGAGCATCCTCCGCCGGAATGCAGATAATATCCTCAATCTCTGCCTTTACCTCTTCCGGGCGGGCAGAGGGCAGATCGATCTTGTTGATGACCGGCAGAACCTCCAGCCCGGCATCGGTGGCAAGGAAGGTGTTGGCCAGAGTCTGGGCCTCCACGCCCTGAGAAGCATCTACTACCAGCACGGCACCTTCGCAGGCCGCCAGAGAGCGGGACACTTCATAGTTAAAGTCCACATGACCCGGAGTATCGATCAGGTTCAGGTCATAGGTTTCCCCGTCGTCGGCAGTATAGGAAAGCTGTACGGCGGTGGCCTTAATGGTGATGCCACGCTCCTTCTCCAGCTCCATGGAATCGAGGATCTGGCTGGCCATGGTACGCTGATCTATGGCGTTACATTCCTCCAGCAGACGGTCTGCCAGAGTGGATTTGCCGTGGTCGATGTGGGCGATAATGGAAAAATTACGGATTTTAGAAAGCTCGGTCATTGGTTACACCTCATATAACGGAATCTGTCCCTTCGTCGAGGGAATGCCATTTTCCCAATTATACCGAATTTTTGCAAAAAAGTAAACTGTATGTTTTCGTGAAAAATCGGGAAAACTGTGTTTGCCGACCGATAAAAAACGGTGAAATCCCCATATTTTGAAAAAAATTCTCATAAACCCTTGTCAAAGGCGGGAAATCGGTATATAGTCTTACAGCACCAAGCGTTTATGTTTATTAGTTATTAGGAAGATAAAGAGGAGCAATATATGAGTACTGCGAAAAAAACGGTTAACAAGAACACGGAAGATCTTCAGTCCGCAATGCAGGCCCTGATTACCCAAGGCCGCAAAGACGGTGTCATCAAAGCCACCGAGCTGAACGCTCTGCTGGAAAAGATGGATCTCTCCCCGGAGAAGATTGAGGACATTTATGACCGCTTTGAAGCCATGAATATCCAGATTGTAAGTTCCGAGCTGGATCTTGACATCGAAAATGATTTGGATTTGGGTGCCGGTCTGGATGACGATATCGACCTTTCCGGCGTTGAGGACGAGGACTACATTGACCCTGTGGACCTTGCCGCAGAATACAATCTGGACGATCCTGTGCGTATGTATCTGAAGGAAATCGGACAGGTGAGCCTGCTGTCTGCCGACGAGGAAATTGCCCTTGCCAAGCGTGTCGCCGAAGGCGATCAGGAAGCCAAGGCCAAGCTGACAGAAGCCAACCTCCGTCTCGTAGTCTCCATTGCAAAGAAATATTCCGGCAGAGGTCTGCACATTCTGGACCTCATTCAGGAGGGCAACACCGGCCTGATCCGGGCTGTGGACAAATTTGACTGGACAAAGGGAAACAAATTCTCTACATATGCCACTTGGTGGATTCGTCAGGCTATCACCAGAGCCATTGCCGATCAGGCACGGACCATCCGGGTGCCTGTGCATATGGTAGAGGTCATTAACAAGGCCACCCGCTGCAACCGCAAGCTGGTGCAGGAGCTGGGCCGTGAACCCACCGTGGAGGAAATCGCCGCCGAGCTGGGTCTCCCTGTGGAAAAAATCATTGAAGCCAACCGCACTGCCGCCGATACATTGAGTCTGGACACCCCCGTGGGTGACGAAGAGGACACCTCCATCGGTTCCTTTGTGGAGGATGACCGCACCCCCGGCCCCGCTGATGCCACCTCCAACGCTCTGCTGGCAGAGGCCCTCAAGGAAATTCTCGGCACCCTGACCGAGCGGGAAGCCGATGTGCTTCGGATGCGCTTCGGTATGTACGACGGCCGCACCCACACTCTGGAAGAGGTCGGTCAGATCTTCGGCGTGACCCGTGAGAGAATCCGCCAGATTGAGAACAAGGCCATCCGCAAGCTCCGCCATCCCAGCCGTGCAAAGAAGATTAAGGACTTCTACTGCTAAGCCCGGGAGGGTAGCTGAAAGTTTAGAATCCGGCACTTTCTTTGGAAAGTGCCGGATTTTTGCGGTCTGTCAAAAAATCTTTCGTTACACCGCAGGCGGCAGTGCAGAGGGCTCCGGGTGCGCCGCAAAGCGCCGTATGTAAGCCCCGCCGTGCCGCTTTTTCATTTCCTGCAAAAGGAAGGTCATTTGTCCCCTTCCCCCTTGTTTTTTTAGGAAATCGGTGTATAATAGAGCCGAAAAATCTGATTGGGAGTAAGAAGAGAAAATGAAAATGGAAAATGATCTGGGTCGGGATAAGATCTCCCGGCTGGTTTTGCGGATTGCCCTGCCCAGCATGCTGGCGCAGTTTGTAAATGTGTTATACAGTATTGTAGACCGAATTTTCGTGGGCAACATCCCCGGCACCGGCGATCTGTCTCTGGCAGGCGTTGGCGTCTGCGGCCCCATTGTCACCATGATCAGCGCCTTTGCTTTTCTGGTGGGCGTTGGCGGCACGCCGCTGATCGGCATCGCTCTGGGCGAAAACAACCGGGAGAAGGCATCCCGGATTCTTGCCAACTGCTTTGCCATGCTGGTGGGAATTTCACTGCTGGTCACAGCCGCTGTTCTGGCTCTCAAAGGCCCCATGCTCCGCATTTTCGGTGCCAGTGAGCAGACCTTCCCCTATGCGAATGCCTATTTTACCGTCTATGTCAGCGGTACGATTTTCGCCCTGCTGTCCATCGGACTTTATCAGTTCGTGATTGCTCAGGGATACGCCAAAATCGGTATGTTTTCCGTGATTCTGGGTGCCGTTCTCAACATGATTCTGGACCCCATCTTTATTTTTGTGTTTCATCTGGGCGTTCGGGGCGCCGCAATGGCAACCGTCCTCTCTCAGGCCGCCAGCACCACATTCGTGCTGACCTTCCTGCTGAAAAAGTCCAACATCACCATCACCTTTGGGGGCTACAATTCCCGGATCATGCTTCGGGTGCTGAAGCTGGGCGTGACCCCCTTCCTCATCATTGCGGCGGACAACATCATGCTCATTGCCATGAACGCCCTGCTCCAGAAGTACGGCGGAACCCGGGGCGATATGCTCATCACCGTCAACACCATCGTTCAGAGCTTCATGCTGTTGCTGACCATGCCTCTGGGCGGCATCAGCGGCAGTACCCAGTGCATTTTGAGCTATAACTACGGCGCAGGTCACTCCGACCGGGTGCTGAAAGCAGAAAGATACATTATGGCTCTGTGCATGGGCTACACCACCATTCTCTTTATTCTTGCCCGGGTGGCAGGTCATGTCTTTGTTTCTCTCTTCACCACCGATCCGGAACTGAACGCCGCCGCCTGCCGTGCCATCCGCATCTGCACACTCATGGCGATTCCCTTGGGTGCGCAGTACGCCATTGTGGACTGCTTCACCGGCATGGGGCAGGTTCAGATTTCTCTGCCGCTGTCCTTCTGGCGGAAGGCGGTTTATTTCACGGCGCTGTTTTTGATTCCCACGGTGGCCGATGCCTCCATGATTTTCTACGCCGAACCCATTTCTGACATTATCGCCCCCATGATTTCCGTACCGCTTTATTTCTGGGTGATCCGGCGGATTCTCCGGAAGCGGGAATCCTATCTGTCCTCTGCGCAGTCGGAAAATCCGGCCGAAGGAAATGAAAACTGAGTCATGACCGCTATCCAGTGTCTGAAGACGCATCAAATGATCCATTGCTTATATCGAATGCTCCGCTGCCTGTAAACAGGCACTTACCTCATTAAACAAGCTACTGCTTCACTTAAAAGTGAGTTTTAGCAGCTCGCTTTGCTCGATGCTTTAAGCTAAAGCTTTTTAACCAGGCCCCTCCTCTGGATAAACCAGAGGTTTTGAAAGAAAATAGTTATATTTACTATCCACTTGCAAATATTAAAAAAACTGCATATAATGAGAATAGAAGTAGTGTAATTACGAAAAAAAGATTTGGACTCATGGAAAAAATCATGCGTTGCAAGGGGTGATAACACGGTTGTCTGATAAGAATGAAAGACTGCTGATCAAACTGACCGAGGTGCAGGACAAGCTGGCGAATCAGAATTCTTAGACGATGATAAAAATGGGGTGCATGTTATGAAAAAAGAAAGTAAAATGATATTGGTTACGGTAATCGCTGTACTGATAGCTTTAACATGTGGAGCATTTCTTGAGTTTTATCCTTTTTTAGGTGACGATTTGGTTGTTCGGGAAATCCAATTTTGCACTTTCCTGATATGCGTTGTAATTGCCGTATGCACAGCCATTATTTCAAAAAAGAAATAAAAGGAGCGGAGATTTCTCCGCTCCTTTTTTCATTGCTATTACTCATTTAAGTATGTATCACCAGATACTCTATTCTTTGAAAGCTATATAGTATACTGCACGCACTGTGGTGTATTCCGTAAAGCTTTCCTTCGGCTGTGTCTGAAATTTCATGTGCAGGTAATATTCCGCACTTTCGTCGGTATTTTTCACCTCAAACGGCTGATAATACGAACCGGACTCAAATTGCGCCGTAAATCTGTCCAGCACCGGTTTCTGGATTTCAAGCAAATGCGGGTCTGTCACCCGAATATTATTGAGGCGGGTTGCCTGACTGATTTGTTCATTCATCATAGAAAGCGTATGGTTCAGCTTGTGCAGGTTCTCTGACTTATCCTTGTGAACATCCAGATAAACGTAGTAGGTTACGGACATAACAGCACCGCCTCTTGCCACATTGATATTGACATAGGTATCTCCGTCAATTTCCTCTGCATATGGCTCCACATACAAGCTATAACCAAGCTTGCCTGAATCGCCGTCATCGGGATCTTCCCCCCTCACAGCGAAGCCCTGTTGCTGAAAATAATCTTTCAATGCATGCCAGCTCACGCTGGCAGTTCTTTTTTCTTCCTGTATGCTCTGGTAGGAATCTACAAGCTCCGGAACAGCCGCAAGATTCATCACCAGAATCGGTGTTATCCAGATTGCGAGAGTACACCATTTCATATTAGGCCGTGCCACATTGGCACGCTGCATAACCCCGGCGATATTTTCGGCAATCACTGTCAGTGAGCGGAATATCGCAAAGCAGAGCAGCAGCGAGGATATGCCCTCAATGGCTTTGCCTGCCTGCTTTGTGTTTTCGTTATTGCTGTGAGACATGAATCTGCCGGCTGCTTGTCCGGCCGCCCCTGCCATGACCCATGTAAGATTGTTCTCCCTCTGATAGCTTTCCACTTTTTGCAAAACGGCTTTGTATTTCTTTCTCTGTGGCCCGATTACTGCGATAGCATACGAGCAGGTAAAAGCAACAATGCTGATCATCGTCAGAATCAGTGCCGTTCCGAAGCCTTTTACTAATAGTGCTTTGCTTTCCAGAAAAACCGCACTGAACAAAGGGAACAAAATCATGAGCGCCAGCACGACCAATAGCACGCCCAGCGTTGCTTTCGCTATTTTGGCGCAAATATAGTACCTCTTCAGCATTCTTTTTTCGGTATCATTCAGAATAGAGCCGTTCACTGTGTTAGAATCCATATCTTTTTCCCCTCTATAGATTATTTTCGGAAGTTCCTTCCTCCAATCATACCGTAACATAGTATAATTCAATCTTACCGTTACGGCAACAGAAAAAATAAAGATACCGCCGTCCGTCCCGTAAACGGGTGATTCAGTTTCTCATATCTGAGCAAAAAACAGCAGTCACAACAAAGTGACTGCTGTTTTATAATACATTTCAGGAATTACTTGCCCTGTTCGGCCAGTTCCTTCATGGCGTCCTTGCGGCTGAAGTTTGCACGGCCCTTCTCATCGAAGCCCATGAACTTGACCCAAGTCATGTCGCCCAGGTTCAGGACATCCTCAACCTTTTCCACACGGTGGTTCTCCAGCTTGGAGATGTGAACCATGCCGTCGTGACCCGGAGCAATCTCAACGAATGCGCCGATGGGCAGGATGCGGACGACCTTGCCGTAGTAGAGCTTGCCAACTTCGGGAACGAAGCAGATATCGTCCACCATCTTCTTGGCAGCGTAAGCAGCGGCAGAATCCACAGCGGAGATAAAGACGGAGCCATCGTCGTCGATGTCCACCTTTGCACCGGTGTCGGCGCAGATCTTCTGGATGGTCTTTCCGCCGGAGCCGATGACCTCACGGATCTTCTCAACGGGGATCTTGAGGCTCAGCATCTTGGGAGCGTACTCGGAAACTTCTTCACGAGGTGCAGCGATGCAGGGCAGGATAACCTCGGAGAGGATCTCCAGACGAGCCTTGCGGCAGCGCTCCAGAGCGTCAGCGATGATTTCCATAGTCAGGCCCTTGTTCTTCAGGTCCATCTGGATGGCGGTGATACCCTCGGTAGTACCGGCAACCTTGAAGTCCATTTCGCCGTGGAAGTCCTCGACACCCTGAATGTCGGTAAAGGTTCTCCACTCGCCGGTCTCCTGATCGGAGATCAGGCCGCAGGAAATACCTGCCACGGGGCGCTTGATGGGCACGCCGGCATCCATCAGAGCCAGAGTAGAGCCGCAGATGGAGCCCTGAGAGGTAGAGCCGTTGGAGGACAGGACCTCGGAAACCACACGGATAGCGTAGGGGAACTCTTCCACGGAGGGGATCACAGGCAGCAGAGCCTTTTCAGCCAGAGCGCCGTGACCGATCTCACGACGGGAGGTGGAACGGGCAGCCCGAGCCTCGCCGGTGGAGAAAGAGGGGAAGTTGTAGTGATGGATATAGCGCTTGCTTTCCTCGGGGTAGATGGTGTCCAGCTTCTGAGCAGCGGACAGGGTATTGAGGGTGCAGATGGAAAGCACCTGAGTCTGACCACGGGAGAACAGGCCGCTGCCGTGAACTCTGGGCAGGACGCCGACTTCGGCATCCAGAGGACGGATCTCGTCCATGCCACGGCCGTCCACACGCTTGCCCTGCAGGAGCCACTTCTTGACGACCTTCTTCTGCATCTTGTAGAGGCAGACCTCGATATCAGTCTCGAAGCTCTCGTACTTCTCGCCGAACTTCTCCTGGAAGTCCAGACGGGCAGCGGTGAGCCGCTCCTCACGGACATTCTTATCGGGAGTGTCCAGAGCATATTCGATCTGGGGCAGGCCGTACTCCATCAGCTCGTCCAGCAGGTCGTGGTTGACAGCTGCCTTCTCGAAGGTGAACTTGGGCTTGCCGATTTCAGCAACGATACCGTTGATGAACTTGACGATCTCCATGTTGGTCTCGTGAGCGATGCGGATAGCCTCCAGCACCACAGACTCGGGAGCCTCGTCGGCCTCGGTCTCGATCATGACCACCTTCTCGAAGGTGGAGCTGATGCAGACGAAGCAGTCACCGGCCTCACGCTCTTCAGCGGAGGGGTTCACAATATACTTGTCACCCACATGGGAGACATTGGTGGTGGCAACAGGTCCGTTCCAGGGCACATCGGAAGAAGCGATGGCGATGGATGCGCCCAGAGAAGCCACGATCTCTACGGGGTTATCGTAGTCGTTGGCGAGGACGGTGCAGGTAACGACGGTGTCGTTGCGCAGCTCATCGTCGAAGAGGGGACGCATAGGACGGTCGATGATACGGCTGTTGAGGATGCCACGCTCGGAGGGCTTGCCCTCACGGCGGTTAAAGGAGCCGGGGATACGGCCCACAGAGTACATTCTCTCTTCAAACTCAATGGTGAGAGGGAAGTAATCAATACCGGTCTTGGGGATGGGGTTGCAGGTGCAGGTGGTGAGAACCACGGTATCGCCGTAACGGCAGATGCACTCGGCATTGGCAAGCTCTGCTACCTTACCGGTTTCCACGGTAAAGGGGCGGCCGCCGATTTCCATCTCGTACACATGATGATTGGGATACTGCTTACGAGTAATCAATTTCATAACCTCCTGAATTATTTTTGGGTCGGGAGGTTTAGCATTTGAAACCGGTGCCGAATCTTCGGCATCACTTTCAACTGCTAAAGGGACTCCCGATGGATTTGCGTTTGAAAAAAGGGCGACAAACGTCGCCCTTTTCAAAACTTACTTACGGATACCCAGCTTGGCGATGATAGCACGGTAACGGTTGATATCCTTCTTAGCCAGATAGTCCAGCATGCAGCGGCGCTTACCGACCATCATCAGCAGGCCACGGCGGGAATGGTTGTCGTGCTTGTGCACACGCAGGTGATCGGTCAGCTCGTTGATGCGAGCGGTGAGAATGGCGATCTGAACTTCGGCAGAGCCGGTGTCGCCTTCGTGAGTAGCGTTCTCCAGGATAACCTGGGTCTTCTTTTCCTTCTGAATCATGGTAATTTCCACCTTTTTTAAGATTTCCCAAAGCTAAGTAGCAGGTCGGTGAAGTGCCCTTGGGCTTTCTCCTGCAACCGGGCTGCGGGTATAAAAATATTGTCTGGCAAAGCCAGCACGAATATCATATCATGAGTTTGCCCAAAAGTAAAGCGGAACTTTCACTTTTCCCCAAAGAATTCTCTGGTTTGCAGGGCATTTTTCCGGATTTCCTTCTGTAAATCCTCCAGAGAATCAAATTTTCGCTCTGCCCGGAGGAAATGATAGAAGCTCAGTCTGATTTCTTTTCCGTAGAGATCCCCGTCAAAATCCAGAATCCACGGCTCCACCGTCACGCCCTGACCGCTCACCGTGGGGCGGGTGCCCACATTCGTCACCGCCGGGTAGATTTTTCCGTCAATGGCGGCCTCGCAGGCATAGACACCGTAGCGGGGCACCAGCAGATTTTCCGGCAGGACAAGGTTTGCCGTAGGAATCCCGATGGTGCGGCCCAGATGCTGTCCCTGCACCACCGATCCGGTGAGGATATGGGGATGCCCCAGAAATTTCACGGCCCGGTCCATGTCTCCCTGTTCCAGCAGCTGCCGGATATAGGTAGAGGAAACCCGGATACCGTCCACGGTCTGCTCCGGCACCACATGGCAAGGGATACCCAGCCGGGCGCAGGCTGTGTGCATTTTTTCCGCATTTCCCTCGCCCCGGTAGCCGAAGGAAAAGTCGTTGCCGCAGACGATGCCGCCGGCATCATATTCCTCCAGCAGAAGCCGCAGGAAATCCTGCCACGGCATGGTCATCAGCCTGCGGTCGAAGGGCAGCACCGTCACGGATTCCATGCCCCGCTCTTTCAGAAGCGTCACCCGATCCTGCAATGTATTCAGCATTTCGGGGGCTTTGCCCATGACCAGCTGATCCGGATGGGTGCCGAAGGTAATGGCGGCGGGAACGGCAGACTTCGTCCCGGCAAGGCGGCGGCAGCTTTCCAGCAGTGCCTGATGCCCCCGGTGGACACCGTCGAAAAATCCGAGGGCATATATTTTTTTCTGTGTCATTTTTTCACCAACATTTGCAAAACTTCCCCGTCAGACCTCGAAAAAGCTCTTGACGGTGGACATGACCCCGGCTTCTACCCGGCACAGGGCCAGAAATTCCCCGTCAGCGCCGTAGACGCGATAGGTTCCCTCCGCCAGTGCCATGGAAAAGCGGTTGCCGTTGCGGCAGCGCTGCTCCTGCTTGGCAGTGAGGGTCACTTTGGGGAAGCTGCGGAACACGCTGTCCACGCTCCGCAGATATTTTTGAGGTTCCTCGGTGTCCAGCAGTTCCTGCAGCGGCACCGCCTCAGAAATGGTATATTCTCCGGCCTGCACCCGGCGCAGCGCCGCCATGCAGCCGCCGCAGCCCAGGGCCTCGCCGATATCCTTGCAGAGAGTGCGGATATAGGTGCCCTTGGAGCAGCGAACCCGCAGATTTGCTCCGACGCCGTCGAAAGACAGCATTTCCAGCTCGAAAATAGTAATGGGCCGGGGCTTTCGCTCCACGGTCTGTCCCTTTCGGGCAAGGTCGCAGAGCTTTCTGCCGTCCACCTTGAGGGCAGAGTACATAGGCGGAACCTGCATGATTTCCCCCCGAAACCGGGAAAGCACCTGCAAAAGTTCCTCTTCCGTCACGGAAACTTCCTTTTCTTCCAGCACGGTGCCGGTAATATCCTCAGTATCCGTGGCAACGCCCAGACGGAGCACCGCCTCGTAGGTTTTTTCGGCGTGTTCAAAAAATTCCACAGCCCGGGTGGCTCTGCCCACAAAAACCGGCAAAACGCCCGTAGCCATCGGATCCAGTGTGCCGCCGTGACCGATCCTGCGTGTGCCGAAAACCCGGCGAAGCCGGGCTGTCACATCCTGACTGGTCCAGTCCTGGGGCTTATCCACCACCACGATCCCCTGCATATTATTCCTCTTCCTCGTCCCGGTCGCTGCCGGTATCCAGAGAGTTAATCAGCTCCAGCAGGTGTGCGCCGTAGACGATGGAATCGTCCAGAGCCCACACAAGCTCCGGGGTGTAGCGCAGCTTCAGGTCGTTGCCCACCTCTCTGCGGAGGAAGCCGGAGGCAGATTTCAGCCCCTTCATGGCGTCTGCTGCCTTATTTTCCTCCAAAAAGCTCACAAAAACCTTGGCGTAGCGCAGATCCGGCGTAGTTTCCACACCGGTAACGGAAATCATGGTGCCGCTGACCCGGGGATCTTTCAGCTCCCGCAGGTGGGCCGCCAGAGATTTGCGGATTTCTTCGTTGATACGATTGATGCGATTGGATGCCATAGCTACATCCTCCTCATTTCAGAAAATAGAAAAGCCGCCGCGCCGCAAAAGCGGTGCGGCGACGAAAGGATTATCTCTTGATCTCCTGCATGGCGAAGCACTCGAATACATCGCCTTCCTTGATATCGTTGAACTTCAGAATGCTCATGCCGCATTCGTAACCGGCAGTGACTTCCTTGGCGGCATCCTTGAACCGCTGGAGGGAGCCTACCTCGCCCTCGTGGATCACGATATTGTCACGCAGGATGCGAACCTGTGCGTCCCGGGTAACCTTGCCGTCCTTAACCATACAGCCGGCGATTGTGCCGATGGCGCTGACCTTATAGGTCTGGCGGACTTCGGCGTGGCCAATGACCACTTCCTCGTACTTGGGAGCCAGCATACCCTTCATGGCGGACTCAATCTCGTCGATGGCATCGTAGATAACACGGTAGAACCGCATATCCACATTGGCTCTCTGGCCGCTGGCCTGTGCGGCGGCATCCGGGCGGACATTGAAGCCCACGATGATAGCGCCTGCGGTGGAAGCCAGCAGAATATCGCTTTCGTTGATGGCGCCCACGCCGGTGTGGATAACTCTGACACGGACTTCCTCGTTGGAGATCTTCTCCAGAGAAGACTTCAGTGCCTCGGCGGAGCCCTGCACATCGGCCTTGACAATCAGAGGCAGCTCCTTCATCTCGCCCTCCTGCATCTTGGCAAAGAGGTTGTCGAGGGTGACCTTGCTCATGGCGTTGGCTGCGGCGTCCTTTTCTGCCTGACGGCGCTGCTCCACCAGCTCACGGGCCATACGCTCGTCGGTAACGGCGTTGAACTCGTCGCCGGGAGAGGGAACATCCGCAAGGCCGGTGATCTCCACAGGCTGGGAGGGGCCGGCAGTTTTCACGGTGCGGCCCTTGTCGTTGGTCATCACACGGACACGGCCCACGGCGGTACCGGCGATGATGATATCGCCCTGCTTCAGGGTGCCGTTCTGCACCAGAAGGGTTGCGATGGGGCCACGGGTCTTATCCAGCCGTGCCTCGATGACAGTACCCTTTGCACGGCGGTTGGGGTTGGCCTTCAGTTCCTGCACCTCAGCGGTGAGGATGACCATTTCCAGCAGATTGTCGAGGCCTTCGCCGGTCTTTGCGGAAATGGGGCAGATGATGGTATCGCCGCCCCATTCCTCGGGGATCAGGTCATACTCGGTCAGCTGCTGCTTGATCCGGTCGGGGTTTGCGGTGGGCTTATCCATCTTGTTGATTGCAACAATGATGGGCACCTTGGCGGCCTTGGCATGGTTGATGGATTCTACGGTCTGGGGCATAATGCCGTCGTCCGCTGCCACCACCAGAATGGCAATATCAGTACACATGGCGCCTCTGGCACGCATGGAGGTAAATGCGGCGTGACCCGGGGTATCCAGGAAGGTGATGGGGTCGCCGTTGATTTCTACGGTGTAAGCGCCGATGTGCTGGGTGATGCCGCCGGCCTCGCCTGCGGTAACCTTGGCATGGCGGATAGCGTCCAGAGTGGAGGTCTTGCCGTGGTCAACATGGCCCATGACAACCACAACGGGGGCACGGCCCTGCAGCTCATCGGGAGTATCCTCGTGATCGTCGATGATCCGATCCTCGATGGTGACGGTGATTTCCTTTTCCACCTTGCAGCCCATTTCGGTGGCCACATATTCGGCGGTATCAAAATCGATGGTCTGGTTGATGGCGGCCATAACGCCGTTCTTCATCAGCAGCTTGATGACCTCACCGGCAGTCTTTTTCATACGAGATGCCAGCTCGCCCACGGTGATCTCCTCGGGGATCTTCACGGTGAGAGGAGCCTTCCGGGCAACCTCCATCTGAAGGCGGCGCAGCTTCTCCTGCTCCTCGTTGCGGGACTTGTTGCCCCGGAACTTATTATCCTTGCGGTTCTGCTGCTGGCCCTTCTTGCCGATGCGCTGCTTGCCGCCGGCATAGTTCTGGACACGCTCGGAAACCAGATTGTCCACCCGGTCGTCAAAACGGGCAGAGTTCACCTGCACGGCAGAGGTATCCACCACACGGCGCTCCCGGCGACGCTCGGGCTGAGCGGGCTTACTGGGCTTCTTCTCCTGCTGCTGAGGACGGGCGGACTGCTGGGCAGCGGGCTTTTCCGTCTTCTTGGCAGACTCCTGATCGGCCTTCTTTTCCTCCTTGGGAGCCTCCTTGGGGGCTTCCTTGGGCTGCACGGCATAGACCTGCTCCAGAGATTTGATCTGGTTATGCTGGGTCATGTAGTCAAACACAGTGTTGAGTTCCTCTTCGGTGAGAACCTGCGTATTGGACTTGGGCTTTTCGTAATACTTGGAGATGATCTCCGCAATTTCCTTAGGTGCCACGCCGAAATCCGACGCAACCTCCTTCAAACGATACTTCACTAAACTCATATACGCACCTCCAAAATCAATGTTCCTTCTTCTTCATGCCGCCGGACTTCTTTCCCAGGCGCTTATTGCGCTGATGGGCCTTTTCCTCGGCATTTCGCTTGCGGATCCTGTTGACCCGCTCCTGTAAAGCAGCCTCTACCGCTTTGTTCTTTTCCGGCTCACCCAGCGCCTGCACCAGAGACAGGGCCAGAGCCGCATCGGTAATGGCTGCCACAGCCAGACTGGTTCTGCCAATGACAAAACCCATTTCGTCCTTCGTAAACTTTACACGCAGGCATTGCTGATCGGTTCCTGCCGCAAAGCTTTTCGCTCTGCGCCATGTATGATCCGAGGCATCCCCCGCCACCAGAATCAGGTAGGCATGGTGTGCTCTTGCCGCAGCGCCAACGGGCTCCTCGCCCAGCTCTGCACGGCCTGCTTTTCTGGCAAGTGCCAGATAATTGAGTGCTCTATCCACGGCTGCCTGCCTCCATTTCCTTCTCCAGACGGTCATAGACCTCCTGAGGGATCTCTGTTTCCAGACACCGCTCCAGCGCACGGCTCTTACGGGCCTTTTGCAGGCATTCTACATTGGGGCACACATAGGCGCCTCTGCCGTTCATTTTTCCGCCGAAGTCCAGATTCACCGTGCCGTCCGTCATACGGACAACCCGGATCATATCACGCTTGGGCTTCCTTTCCCGACAGCCCATACACTGCCGTTGAGGGATCTTTTTCTGCATACCTTTCCCTCCTTCTGCCGATCTCGGCGGATTACTCCGCCTCGGTCAGCTCCTCTGCCTGAGAAGCAGGCTTAATGTCAATCTTATATCCGGTCAGACGGGCTGCCAGACGGGCGTTCTGGCCTTCCTTGCCGATGGCAAGGCTCAGCTGATCGTCGGGGACGATGACCCGGCAGGCCTTGGTGCCGCTGATCTCGGTAACGGAAATCACATCTGCGGGGCTGAGGGCAGCCTTTACATACTCGCAGGGATCCTCGCTCCAAACCACAATGTCGATCTTCTCGCCGTGGAGCTCATCCACAACGGCGCTGACACGGCCGCCTCTGGGGCCGACGCAGGCGCCCACGGGGTCCACACCTTCCTGAATGGCATGGACAGCCATCTTGGAACGGGAACCGGCCTCACGGGCGATATTGCGGACTTCCACCTGACCCTCGGCGATTTCCGGGGTCTCCAGCTCAAAGAGTCTGCGAACCAGATTGGGATGCGTTCTGGACACACGAACCAGAGGGCCGTGGTTTGCATTGCGCACGCCCAGCACATACACACGGATCAGGTCGCCGGGTGCATAGCTTTCTCCGGGGATCTGCTCGCTGGTGTGGAGGACGGCATCGGACTGCTCGTTACCCTGACCCACACGGATGAACACATCTCCCTCGGGATCCACACGTAGCACGGTGCCGGTCAGCAGCTCCTGTGCCTTGTTGGAGTAGGATTCATATACAACGCCCCGCTCGGCTTCCCGGATGCCCTGAATGACCACCTGCTTGGCGGTCTGGGCAGCGATGCGTCCGAACTTCTGAATATCCACAGGGATATTTACGGTATCACCCAGCTGCACATTGGGGTTGATGCGGCGGGCGGCATCGATCTGGATTTCCAGAGCGGTATCCTCCACCTCTTCCACAGCGGTCTTTACCAGATGCATGGCAAGGCCCTTTTCGCTGAGATCCACCACCACATTTTCGGCGGGGACATCCCGATGATCCTCACGGTCCTTCTTATAAGCATTGGTAAGAGCCTGTTTCAGCCGATCTACCATATAATCCACGCTGATACCCTTGAGCTGTTCCAGATCCCGCAGGCTTGCGAAGATCTCGGCGCCGATGTTCACCTTGGGAGCTTCGGTCTTTTTCTTGGTTGTTCTGGCCATGTTCGTTTCCTCCTGTTAAAATTCCACACGAAGCCGCACCAGAGCAACTTCGGATTTTTCAAATTCAATTGTTTCTTTTCCGGCTTCCACCGTAATTTTTCCGTCCTCGTAGCCCCGCAGGACACCGGGGATTTCCTTGAGGCCGTTTCTGGGACGGTAGAGCTTCACGGTTACAGGGCTTCCCATAAACCGCTCAAAATCTCCGGGGCGCTTCAGGCTCCGTTCCAGACCGGCGGAGCACACTTCAAAATGATAGGATTCCGCAATGGGGTCCTTTTCATCCAGCACCGGGTCAACCGCCCGGGAAATGGCCTCGCAGTCGTTAATGTCCACGCTGCCGTCAGGCTTGTCGATATAGAGCCGCAGGAACCGCTCAGAGCCTTCCCGCACATATTCCACATCCCACAGCTCACAGCCGAGAGACTCCACGATGGGCTTTGCAAAACCGGCAACCAGTTCTGTTACTTTCATGTTATTCGCCTCTTTCATTCAAAAAGAGAGAGGGGCGCGCCCCTCTCTCCTAAAAGTCAAACATCTTTACATAAGCGATTATACCATTATCAAAGCAGGATTGCAACCCCTTTTTCAAAGATTTTCCCACATTTTTTCGCCTTTTTTCGGATAATGGGCAGGGATAAGCCTCTATTTCTCTAAATACCGGGGTGCAAATACTTCCGATCCCAGTCATCGTCAAAGAGGTTGCTTCCTTCCTCCATGGGACATCCCTGCAAAAGATCATCCGCCAAAACCGTCAGCAGCTTTGCAGGCTCCAGACATTCCAGATAGAATTCCGGCAAGGCCTCCTGCCCCAGCACGATGCCCAGCACCGCTCCCACAATGGCACCCACCGCCGCCGAATGGCCGGAATGGTTCACTGCCGTGATCATGGCGGTATCGAAATCGCCGCCGCAGGTGATACAGGCATACAGCGCTCCCGCCAGCACCTCCGGTGCCGTCTTGCAGCCCAGCCGTTCCATGGCATCGGCGGGCATGATGTCATCAGCTTCGGCCAGAGTTTCCGCCATTTGCAGCAGCTCCCAGATACGGGTGGTCTGGGAATAATCCTTGCCGAACTGCAGCTGCACCGCATCCATGGTATCCTGCAAAATTTCCGCCGCAGGGCGCTTTCCGTCCCGGATCAGCAGAGAAAGGGCATGAGTCAGCACCGCCCCGGAAAGGAACGCCCGTGGTTCTCCGTGCGTCAGCGCCACGGTTTCTGCGCCCAGCAGATCCAGATCCTTCTGCTCCATATCCAGCTTGGGAGCCAGCATGGCGATAGGCACCACCGCCGTCAACGCTCCCGGGTGGACGGAGGGCATTGTCCGCTTCTCCAAGGTGCCGAAGGCACCTCTGCCCAGAATGTCCAGCATTCTCGAATCCATATAGTTGCGCCGTTTCAGCTGGGGTACGGCGGAAAGCCAGCAGTAGTTTGGCTCCGGCTGGCAGTATTGCTGACTGCGGGACCACTCCCGCAGGGCAAGCGCCACATAGCGGATCAGCGGGGATTTGTCTCCCTGCATCCGCTGGCGGGTCAGACCCATCAGCAGTCCGTCGGCGGCAAAGGCCGCCAACTGGGTATAGGAGGTCACATCGGCATAGCCGTTGGCAAGATCATAGCCCAGCAGGCCGTTGGGGCCGTAGTCCTCCCGGATTTCGTCAAGCGACCGGTCATCCACGGTGTAGCCCATGGCATCGCCCACGGCGAGCCCCAGCAGGCATCCCCGGAAGATATTGTATTTTTCCTCCATCTCCGCCCCTCCTTCGGAACTTTCTAAGGGTATTATAGCGATATTCCCCGAAAAACGCAAGAAAAAATATACCGCAGGCGGGATTTCCTGCGGTATATCAGCCAATATCTGTATTTTGAAGGCAGCCAAGCTTTGTTTCGTCCAGACCGGAGTAGTTGACGACCAGATACCCCTGATTTGCGGCATCCGTTTCGCCCCGGTAATAGCTGCTGAGGGTCCGCACCCGGACGCCCTGACTCTGCCAGCGCGCCATCAGTTCCCCGTCGCTGAGCGTCGTTGCCACCTTCACCAGAAAGTGCAGTCCCGCATCCTTTTCGAGGATCTCCATCCGATCTGCCCAAGAGCATTTTTCCAGTGCCGCCGCCACCAGATCCCGGCGGGAGCGGTAAAATTTTCGCATCCGGTTGATATGCTTTTCAAAATGTCCTTCGCTCAGGAACTGCGCCAGCGTATATTGCTCAAAGCTCGCCACGGTGCAGCTGTAAAATCCCAGCTTGTTCCGAAATTCCTGCAAAAGCGCATCCGGCAGCACCATGTAGCCCACACGGATGGAGGGTGCCAGCGTCTTGGTAAAGGAATTCATGTAAATCACCCTTCCATGCCGGTCCAGCGCCTGCAATGCAGGAAGGGGATGGGTATGGAAGCGAAATTCCGAATCGTAATCGTCTTCGATAATGTAGCCGTTCTGACTTTCCGCCCAGCTCAGGATTTCCTGCCGCCGCTTCACCGGAGTGACGATGCCGGTGGGGAAGTGGTGAGAAGGGGAAATGTGCAGCACCCGGGCCTGCCCCAGTCTGTCCGGCAGAACACCCCGCTCATCCATGGGCGCCGCCACGTAGCGGACACCGCCGGCGGCGTAGATTTTGGGGATTTTGTCGTAGCCCGGCTCCTCAATGGCATAGATGAGATCCCGGCCCAGAAGCTGAATCAGCAGATTGTAAAGGAAATCCGTTCCCGCTCCGATGACGATATTTTCAGGACTTACGGTCATGCCCCGAAAATCCGCCAGATGCCGTGCGATGGCCCGCCGAAGCTCCGGGCACCCTTGGGTGTGGAGCGGCTGCAAAAGTGTCTCGCCGTAATTCTGAATCACCTGCCGCTGGAGCTTTGTCCACACGGAAAAGGGGAATTTTGCAGGGCCGTTGGCGGTAAGATCTAACATTTCCTCCTGCTTTTTCGGCTCCTGCTCCGGCAGAAGCCGCACCTGCGGGCGGTATTCGGCGGCTTCCACGAAATAGCCGACCTTCTCCCGGGAAGTGATGTACCCCTCCGCCAGAAGCTGATTGTAGGCGGTTTCCACGGTGATCTTGCTGACCTCCAGATTTTCCGCCAGCGCCCGCTTGGAGGGAAGCTTTTCCCCGGGCAGCAATTTTCCCGACTGGATATCCTGCCGAATCCGCCGGTACAGCGACTCATAAAGAGGGACGCCGGGGGACTTTTTGATTTCATATGTCAGCACGGCGCCCGCTCCTTTAATTTTTCTTCATTTTCTTTTTTCGGTACAGCTTTTCGCCCCAGTGGAACAGCCGGGTCATGGCAACAAACACCAGAACCGCCACCATTGTCAGGGTAAACAGCACCAGACGGCTCTTCATGTCTCCGGGGTTCAGCTCAAAGAAGCCGTGGAGCACCGTGAAGCAGAACACCAGTCCTGCGCCCATGACAATGCAGATAATCTTCCGGAACCGGTCGAAGGGCTGGCAGACCTGCAGCAGCACCAACATTCCCACGAAAGCCAGCAGTGCGGCACACGCCGTGGAAATCTGCTCCGGATTGATGGTAAACACCGCCATAAAGGTCTGCGCCATCAGCACCACGAAAATATTGGTCAGGCCTCCCGGCAGGGCTCTGCGGAGAACGCCGGTGATAAACCTGCCCTTCACCCGCTCGTAGTTCGGCTCCATTGCCAAGAAGAAGGAGGGGATGCCGATGGTGAGGGAAGAAATGAGGGTCAGATGCAGAGGCATCAGCGGATAGGGCCAGCCGGTGAACAGTGTGAACACCGCAAGACCCACGGAGAAAATATTTTTCACAAGGAAAAGGATTGCCGCACGCTGGATATTGTTGATAACCCGGCGGCCTTCTCCCACGATACTGGGCATGGCGGCAAAATCGGATTTCAGAAGCACCAGCTGTGCAATCTGGCTTGCCGCCTGTGCGCCGCCGGCCATGGCGATGCCGCAGTCGGATTCCCGCATGGCAAGCACATCGTTGACGCCGTCGCCGGTCATGGCCACGGTGTGTCCCTGCTCCTTCAGCGCATGAATCAGCTTTTTCTTCTGATCCGGGGTCACACGGCCGAAAACCGTGTAATTTGCCGCCGCAAAATAGAAATCGTCGTCGGTTTCTAGCTGGGAGGCATCCACATAGGCCTCCGCATTGGGGATGCCTGCACGGCAGGCAACATCGGAAACCGTTGCCGGGTGGTCGCCGGAAATGACCTTTACTTCCACACCCTGCTTGGCGAAATATTCAAAGGTTTTGGGGGCATTGGCCCGGATTCGGTTGGTCAGAAGTGCCAGTGCCAGAGGACGCAGTTTCCCCGGCTCCAAAGTTTCGGAAAATTCTCCGGTGTGCTGTGCGATCATAATCACACGGTAGCCCCGGCCGGACCACGCTTCCACCGTATCCCGGTATTCTTCATAGTGGCTTCCCATCATAAATTCGGGAGCGCCCACCAGAAAAGTGCCCTGTCCCCGGAAGGTAGCGGCACTCCACTTGGTCTGAGAGGTAAAGGGGATTCGGCGCAGACATTCCCAGTCCGTTTCCCCGGCGTAAAGCTCCGCCATAGCCCGGGCGGTTTCATTTTCCGGCTCCACATTGGAATAGAGAGCCGCAAGAATCTGCTCCAGCCGCTCCGGAGGATCATCCGTGAGGGGGATCAGATTGTCCGCCTCCATCCTCGATTCGGTGATGGTGCCGGTCTTATCCACACACAGCACATCCACTCTGGCGATGGTTTCGATGCAGTTCATGTCCTGCACCAGCACTTTTTTCTTTGTGAGCTTCAGGGCGGACACCGCCATAGCCACGCTGGTCAGCAGATAAAGTCCCTCGGGAATCATGCCCACCAGTGCCGACACCGTGCCCTCCACGCTCTGGCGCAGATTCAGCTGAATAACGGAATACTGCTTATAAAACAGCATCAGTCCCACGGGAATCAGCACAATGCCCACCACCCGGATCAGCTTATCCAGAGAGAGCATCATTTCGGATTTGGCCGCCATGGGGTCTGCCTTGGCTTCTGCCGCCAGCTTTGCGGCGAAGGCATCTGCACCCACATGGGTCAGCTGGACCCGTCCTGTCCCAGCAACCACGAAACTGCCGGATTTCAGTTCATCCCCGGGGCGCTTCAAAATGACATCCGCCTCGCCGGTGATGAGGGATTCATTGACCTGCAGTTCGCCGGTACGCAGAATACCGTCGGCGCAGATCTGATCTCCGGCGCCAAATTCCACAATATCGTCCCGCACCAGAAGGTCGGAACGCACAAGCTTCACTTCTCCGTCCCGAACCGTGCGGATTTTTTCCGCCGCCACCAGCGTCAGCCGATCCACCGCCCGCTTGGCCCGGATCTCCTGATAACAGCCGATGCAGGTATTGCAGATCACAACGACCAGAAATGTCATATTTTTCAGAGAAGAGCCGCCGATCACCAGAATCAGCGCCAAAACCACGAAAACCAAGTTAAAAAAGGTCAGCGTGTTTTCGAGGATGATCTCTTTTTCTGTTCTGTTAGCGCTTTTGGGGGTGCCGTTGCTCCATCCGCAGGTTTTGCGCTGGAGCACCTGCTCCATGGTAAGACCCGTTTCCGGAGGTGCATTCACCACCGCCACATCCCGGCGCATTTCGGTTTTTTCTTTTTTTGCCGGCATCGTTTATCCGCTCCTTAGACCGTTTCTCAGGATCTTTCCTGTGGGAATCCGTTAACCGTGTCCCATATAATCAGAAGATTTCCGTCTTTTACGGAAATTTCGCTTTCTTTTCCTATAAAATGATTGCTGACCCCCAAAGGAAAACCGCTTTGCAGGGTTCCGTTTTCCAAGGGGTATTGCAGATTTCGGATGGACACGCCCCGGGCATCGGCACCGAGGCAGAACACGGACACAATGCCCGTTGCCCCTTTGGGAAAGGAAATATGCCCGTTTCGCAGTACCGTCACCAGATACTTCCTGCCCGCCAGATACCCCACGGCGCCATGCTCCGCAAGAAACTGAAGCACGCCGAAATTTGCCACCGTGTGGTCAAGCCTTTCTCCGCCCAGAGCGCCGTACAGCAGAAATTCCCGGTAGCCCAGCGCCAGACCTTTGCGAATGGCCAGCATGGAATCGGTGTCATCCTTCTCCACAGGGAACACCTGCGCCCCGGTGGGAGTGTAGCCCAGAGAATCAAAATCCCCCAGAATACCATCCGGCTCTATGCCCAGTTTCTGCAAATGCCGAAGGCCGCCGTCGGCCGCCAGCACAAAATCCCCGGGGCCGATGGGCTCTATCAGGCTATCAAAATCCGCCGCACAGAAAATGACACATTTTCCCAACTTTCCATCCTCCAAAATATACCCTATATTTTAATCATTTTACCACAGCTTTACGAAAAGGAAAAGACTTTCCGTTATAATTGTTCTTTAATTTTCTTTGAACAAAAAGAGCGCACCCATAGGGTGCGCTCCCGAAAAATCAGCGCTTACGGCGGTCATCCGTAAACATATAGTAATCACATTTAATTTTGCCGTTGTAGAATTTCCGCTTTTTGTCTGCACGGCGGCCGAAATAATGCTCGAATTCCGGCTCGGAGGTGATGACATACTTCTTCCACTCGTTGGCAAATTTCAGATGCCGTCCCAAAGCCGCATACAGCCGCTGGGCGCTCTGCTGTTCCATCATCCGCTGACCGTAGGGCGGATTGCAGACAATGATGCCGGAGGGAGCGGGCAGGCTCATTTTGGTGGCATCCCCGTCCCGGAAGGTCACGCAGTCGGACACGCCGGCCTTGCGGGCGTTAGCAAAGGCCAGAGAGACACAGCTGGGGTCGTTATCGGAGCCCATGATCCGGTATTCGCCGTTAAATTCCTTGGAGCGAGCCTCATCCTTCACCTGTCCCCAGACTTCCTTGGGCATCCACGGGAAGTTTTCGGCGGCGAAATGCCGGTTCAGACCCGGCGCACGGTTCTTCGCAATGAGCGCCGCCTCGATGGGAATGGTGCCGGAGCCGCAGAAGGGGTCCCAGAAAAAGTCTCTGCCGCGGTAGCGGGTCAGCTGAATCATGCCCGCCGCCAGTGTTTCATGGAGGGGCGCATCGTTGCTCACCGCACGGTAGCCACGCTTGTGCAGTCCTGCTCCGGAGGTGTCCAGAGAAAGGGTGACCTGATCGTTCAGAATGGTAAAATGGAGCTGGAACAGCGTTCCGGTCTCCGGGAGCCAGCTGACGCCGTATTTTTCGCCCAGACGCCGGGAGGCCGCCTTTTTAATGATGGCCTGACAGTCGGAAACGCTCATAAGCTGGCTGTTAAGGCAGTGTCCCTTTACGGGGAACTGACCGTCCTTGGGGATGAAGTCCTCCAAATTGGCATGGTAGACTCCTTGGAACAGCTCCTCAAAGCTCTTGGCGGTAAACTGTGCCAGCACCACCATGACACGCTCGCCGGTGCGCAGGCAGATATTGGCCTTGGCAAGGGCCGTCTCGTCGCCGGTAAAGAACACACGGCGATCCTCCACACGAACATTTTCCATATGCATCCGGCGAAGCTCATCGCCGGCAATACCCTCAAGGCCAAAGAGGGTGGGGACAATCAAATTTAAGTTACGCATAATACCTCCGTCAGGGGATAATTTTTTTAGGCTTCAACAGCGCTCGGGAAATACGCATCCGCAGTACATCGATGCACCGGTCAGCGCAGGGAGCGCCGCAGATACAGAGCAGGATTTTCATTGAAATTCCGCTGAAATTCCCGCCGGACACAGGAAAAATGCGCCCATTTACCCGGAAATGGTCATTCCTGTCCAGTTTATCTTAGTGAGAGTATTATAGCACCCTTTTTTTATCCGTGCAAGTGTCAAAAGTGCCTCCCGCAGGGGGCTTCTCCCCCGAACGGAAGATTTCCCCCGTTCTTTGCCGATTGTTTGCCATCGGCGGGGGCATTGTGTGCCAAATGTCTGTTAAATGTGGGTCAAATGTGGGTTTAACGTCGAACAAACATAGAAATTCCCCAGATTTCAATTAGTTTACATAACATTTAGAAGGGGCAAAATAAATCGCCCTGTGAAGGGGCGGAAGATTTTCGGTGCAATGCGTCAGCAAGCCATGCGCATATCCGGCAACAGGTTACAGTCCGGTTTCACAGCAAGTCGTCAGCAACAAATTACAGCCCGGTTTTACAGCAAGCTGTCGCCGCCGACAAAAAAACCGCCATCCGGCTGGATGGCGGTTTTCGGTAGTAAAACTACAATTACAGCAGAGTGGAGAAGTGCTTAATGGTGCGGACCATCTGAGAAACATAGGAGTTCTCGTTGTCGTACCAAGAAACAACCTGAACCTGAGTCTTGCCGTCGGGCAGGGGGCAAACCATGGTCTGGGTAGCGTCGAACAGGGAACCGAAACGCATGCCGACGATGTCGGAAGAAACGATCTGATCCTCGTTGTAGCCGAAGGACTCGGTAGCAGCAGCCTTCATGGCAGCGTTGATTTCCTCAACGGTGACAGCCTTGTCAACAACAGCGTTCAGGATGGTGGTGGAGCCGGTGGGAGTGGGAACTCTCTGAGCAGCGCCGATCAGCTTG
>RCNI01000187.1_pt1 | contig 41356 bp, 37 predicted proteins | sample 2041151 | NCBI WGS metagenome assembly RCNI01 (sample SAMN09708214, study PRJNA481090) | feces metagenome | isolation source: feces | place: Antarctica: Albino Rookery
GGCGAAAGTCTCCTCAACGCGACGCCCTAAAAACAGTCCACTGGACTGTTTTCTAAACGGGCTTTCGAATCCTGCCACTTTGAATAAACAAAACAAAAAGGACTCCATACAAAGTATGAAGTCCTTTTTGCTGGCTGGGGTGGCAGGATTCGAACCTACGAATGCAGCAGTCAAAGTGCTGTGTCTTACCGCTTGACGACACCCCAATATGAAATTTTTAAAAGAAGAAAAGCTCTGCCCAAAAGCCTTACGGGCACGGAACAGAGCCTTTGTAATATGGGGTGGATAGTCGGATTCGAACCGACGGTCTCCAGTGCCACAAACTGGCGCTTTAACCAACTAAGCTATACCCACCATATGAAAACGTTTAAATGGCGCGCTGAGAGGGACTCGAACCCCCGACCCTCTGCTTAGAAGGCAGATGCTCTATCCAGCTGAGCTATCAGCGCATTTTCAAACGCTTGATTATTATATATAATAAAACGTATTTTGTCAAGTGTTTAAAGAGAAAATTTTAAAATTTCTAAAAAAACGGTATCTGCTTTGAAAACAGATACCGTTTTGCTTATGTAGAAATCTAATCTGCAAAAGACCTTATGCAGGGATGAACTTGGTTACTAAGCCGTAAATTAAGATAGCGGCAACGATTACGGGAAGTACATAGGTCATGTAGCCGCGAGCCCAGTTTTGAACCTTGAGACCTTTGCCTTCGTTGGCTTCTGCTGTGAAGTTTTTCCAACCCCAAGCACGTTTGCCCGTGCAGAATAAAATGTAGATAAGAGAACCTGCCGGAAGAAGGATGTTCGAAACAATGAAGTCTTCGAGATCCAAAATGGCAGAGCCTTCGCCGAAGGGCTGAACCATGCTGAGCAGGTTGTAGCCGAAAGCGCAGGGCAGGGAAAGAAGAATCATAGCGACGAAGTTTACAGCGCAGGCTTTCTTTCTGCTCCAACCCCAAATATCCATGCAGCAGGAGATAACAACCTCGAATACGGCGAGAACTGTGGAAAGTGCCGCGAAGGACATGAATACGAAGAATAAGCTACCCCAAATTCTGCCGCCTGCCATGTGATTGAAGATGTTGGGCAAGGTGATGAAGATAAGGGGCGGGCCGGCTGTAACTTCTACGTTGAAGGAAGCACAGGCGGGGAAGATGATAAGACCGGAGCAAATAGCTACAAGCGTGTCGAGAACGGCAACGTTTACGGATTCACCAGCCAAAGAACGCTTCTTGTCGATGTAGCTGCCGAAGATGGACATAGCACCGATGCCGAGGCTGAGGGTGAAGAACGCCTGGTTCATAGCGCCTACAATAACCTTACCGAAGCCGGAAGCTAAGCTGCCGTTACCGACCTTGGCAACGTTGTCTAAGTTGGGCATTAAGTAGAATTTAAGACCCTCACTGCCGCCATCCATGAAGATGCTGTTCACGGCAAGCACACCCATGATAACGAGGAGAGCAAGCATCATGTATTTGGTAACACGCTCTAAGCCCTTCTGCAGGCTGAAGGAGCAAATGAAGAAGCCCACAGCCACAACGATAACCATGAAGAAAATCGCTTCATAGGGGTTACCGAGCATGCTGTTGAAGGTGTCGGCTACCTGCTCGGTAGAAGCACCTACGAACTGACCACCGGCGGTCTTGAAGAAGTAGTTCAGCATCCAGCCGGCAACGCTGGTATAGAACATCATGAGGATATAGTTACCTGCCATAGCGAAGTAACCGTGAATATGCCATTTACTGCCCTTGGGTTCGATTTCCTGATAGAGTCTTGCAGGGCTTTTGCGTGCTGCACGACCCATAGCAAATTCCATCGTCATAACGGGAATACCGAGGATGGCAAGGAATACTAAGTAAATGAGAATAAAGATCGCACCGCCGTACTGACCAACCATGTACGGGAATTTCCAAACGTTGCCGATGCCAATCGCACAACCGGCGCTCAACAGGATGAAGCCTAAACGGCTTCCGAGTTTTTCTCTTTGCATAACGAATACCTTTCTTTTAAAAAATTTATGAACGAAGCGCAGTACTTATTTTAAATAAAGATCTGCCGCTTTTTTCATCACTTTGGAGGCGATAGGTAAAGCTACCGAACCGCCGCTACCGCCGTTCTCGGCGACTACCACAATGGCGTAGGGGAAGTCCTCTCGCTCGGAAAAACCGACGAACCAGGCGTGCGGTTTTTTGCCCCCGTTTTCGGAGCTGACTTCTGCTGTACCGGTTTTTCCGCACATCTCGAGCTTCGGAAATTTGGAATCACCGTATTTGTTTTTGACCGTGGAACGCATCATCTTTTGCAGTTCTTTTGCAACCTCAGGGGTAAAGAGTGCTTCGGGTTCTGCATTTTCTTTCGGTCTGTCGGAATATATTTCTCTGCCGCTTTGCGAACGAATGCTTTCGACCAAATAGGGCATAGTCTTTTGTCCGTTGTTCGCAATAGAACCGATTACGGTCAGCATATGGCAGGGATTTACGAGGGTGGTATATTGCCCGATACCCGCCCAACCGAGGTCGAGGTCTGAGGCATTTTCTAGGGAAAATCGGCTCTTTGCCAAATGAATACTGCCGATGTCCATCGAGGTGTTAAAGCCTAAGCGATTCATGGTTTCGCTCATGCCTTCCTTGCCGACTTCCACAGCAACCTTGGAAAAGACACTGTTACAGGAAACGTTCAGTGCTTTTTCAAAATTCAGCTTGCCGTGCTTGGCGTTACATTTTACAGAACCGCCGTCTATGGGATTTTCACCGGTGCAGGTGTAATCCTCTTGAAGCAGGGAGGGCTTGTGCTCCATCGCCGCCGCAGAGGTTAAAACCTTAAAGGTAGAACCCGGTGTATAAAGTCCCGAGAAAAATCGGTTGAGGTATACACCGTCATAAGCACCGGTTGTATCGTTTTGAATACTTTGTGTGGGCTTGTTGGCAATATCAAAGGCGGGCTTAGAGGCTACACAAACCAGCTGACCGGTTTTGTAGTTATAGACACCGACTGTACCCTTGTTCTGCCCGAGTGCATCGTAGGCAGCTACACAAAGGTCGGCGTTAATCGTGAGCGCCATATCGTTGCCCTTGCCGTATTTTTTAATGTCATACACACCGTTCGCAAAGCTGTAGCCGGTCAGTGCATCCTTATACGTGGATTGCACACCCGTGGCAATGTAACCGCCGGCATCGCCGACCACGTGCAGGGTGGCGGTACGAACTTTTTTGCTGTCATTATAGACGCGCTTTCCGTCTTTGGTTTCGGCAAGTACCTCGCCGCGTTCGTCGGTAATGGTACCGGCGGCAATGAGTGCACCGCCCGAAAAGACGTGTCGGTTTTCCCGGCGCATCGCCCATTTATCGGCATTCACATACAGCGTGCCGAAGAGGATTCCCGAACCAACTAAAAAGACGGCAACCAATGCATAAAGCATAAGCGCTCTTCTTGAAATACTTTTCATGCGCATCGCTCCTTTCTATCGGAATGACCAAAAGCGTTACGCCTTCAGAATGGAATCGTATCGTTTATAGGTCTTAACATCAATCGCTTTAATAAACGCCACCAGACCCCAACAGCACATCATGGAAGAACCACCACGGCTGATAAAGGGGAGGGTAACACCTGTCCAGGGGAGCAGGTCGGTAACACCGAACACATGCAGTGCCGCTTGGAAAAGGAGTAAGGAAGAGGCGGCGAGTGCCGCAATCGAGTAAAACGAGGAACGCGCCGCTACCGCATAGCGAATGCTGTACACAACGAGCGCTACAAAGGTCAAAAGCACCAAAAAGGCGATTAAGATGCCGTATTCCTCGCAGACCATACCAAAGGCTAAATCTTCCGTTGCGGCATAGACGTTACGGAGCTTGCCGTTGCCGATGCCGAGACCGAAAAGACCGCCGCTCACGGCATAAATGAGAACGCGTACCTGCTGATAGCCGCCGGTCGCTGCATAATCCCAAATGTGCCGATAGGTTTCAAATCGTTTCATAACATAGGGCTTAAAGGTGACAACACCCACACCGCCCGTGAGCGCCGCGGCACAGACGAGGAAAATCGTCTTGATGTCGCCGGAGCGAAGAAACGCAATAACAATAAACGTAAAGAAGAAGATAAGTGCCGTACCGAAATCCTTCATCAGGAAGAGAAGCCCGACGCAGGAGACGGCAAATAAGATATATTTGGTTAGGCTCTTTGTGGATTGTAAATGCTCGAGCGTTGCTGCGCCGACAAAGACGAAGGCGATTTTAACAAGCTCGGACGGCTGAATGGAAAAGAGCGGGTGGCTTTTACTGCCGATGATAATCCAGTTCTTTGCGCCGTTGATTTCACTACCGAACAGGAGGGTGAAAACGAGCGCCGCAATCGCTAAAAAGGCAATCGGCATACGAAGCTTAATCGCACGCTCGGTGTCGCTTAAAATCCAAAGCAGAAAGATGAAAACGCTGATACCCATTAATACCGCGATAAGCTGTGTATAAGCCTTGTCGGGGTAAACGCTGGTCGTCAGCGTCAGACCGATACCGGTTAGGAAAAAGGCTATCAGCTCGATTTCAAAGCTTTTTCGCTTTAAGAACACACCAAAGACTAAGAAATAAATCCATTCGGTTAGAATATAAACAGTAAAGACCGTAAATAGGGTTGTGTTGCTTTCCTGCGTTCCGTTAATAAAAATCTGGAACATGGAAATGACTTGAAAAACGGTCATCAGCAGTAAAAGAAACTGCCATTTTACGGGCTTTCTGTATGTTTTTTTACGAGTTTTCTGCATACCTTCTGCCCTCACGATTCTCTAAATAAGAAGCTGTATTCCCCGAGCGAAATCACGTCGCCGTCATAAATGGGGAACGTGCCAAATACGGATTCACCATTTAAGTAGGTGTCGCCGTTCTCGGTTAAGTCCGCCAGCATCCAGCCGTCACGGGAAAGATAAAGCTCTGCGTGCTCTGCGGCAATGTCCGGCATCGGGAGGCAAATATTACAATGTCTGCTTCTGCCTAAAAGACATTCACTGTCTAAATAAAACGCGCTGTGGTCAGCGAGATTGACAAGTCTTGTGGCGTTGGTGTAGTCAATTTTCTCTTTAGAACCGGTCTGCTCATTGCCGTAACCGTTGGAGGAAAATCGCATAACCACGTTACCAAAGGAAAGCGTGTCCCCGTTTTTTAGTTTTGCACTGTGGCGAATCTGTGCACCGTTTACATAAACACCGGTTTTTGACTCGGTGTCGAAAATGTGCCAGCCGTCTTTGCGAAGTGCTAAAACCGCGTGGAATCGGGAAACGGTGCCGTATTTTTTCAAATCAATATCGCAGGCACGGCTTCTGCCGATAGAGGTTTCCCAGTTGGAAATCGGAATTTCACTGTCATCTGCTAAATTGAGCAGAGTCGCCATGGTTTCTTTTCGCGGTTTTAAACGGAACAAAGAAAAGACACAGCGCAGTAAAATAAACAAGGCAAACAGGGCAAGTACATAACGGGAAAGATATTCAAACTGCGTTAAAAATACTTCCATAAATTGCCCTCCTTTTAAAGTTTCTAAAAAATATTACATACTTTTATAGAATACTGCTAATTCACTTAAAAGTCAATGATTTTCCGGGAGCTTTTTCCAGTAAAATCAAGGCTTTTGCGCTGAAAATGTTTCGGGATTTTTTATTTATATATGAAAAAAAGGGACTGTATTTTTTACAGTCCCTTTTCAGCCTATAAGAATGCTTTAGACGGTTTCTTCCAAAGCCTGCTGCTCTGCAGCTTCCGCTTCCATTTCTGCTTTTTTCGCCGTAACTTCGGATTCGGGACAATCATATTCCCAATTCCAAGGATTTTTACGGCAAGCACGATCCGCGAAGGGAACGTAAATGGAAAGGATACCAAAGAGTGCGAGTGCCCAGCAATACCACATATTCGGGATAATGTCGATGGGCGCGAGAGTTACACCATATTGGTTGGTTAAGGATGCTGCGACCAAAAGCTGCGCGCCGTAAGGGATAAGGCCCTGGAACACGCATGCAAAAATGTCTAAAAGGGACGCGGTGCGTCTGGGATCAATTTTATATTCACGGCTGATATCTTTTGCAATACCACCGCTGAGAACGATAGCAACTGTGTTGTTTGCAGTTGCACAATCTGCTAAGGAAACGAGCGTTGCAACGCCAACCTGTGCGGATTTATGGCCCTTCATCATGTGACGGAGCTTGTCAATAAGCCAAACAATGCCGCCGTTTTTGGTGATGAGTGCGGACATACCCGCGCAAAGGAGGGTTAAGAAAAACACTTCATTCATACCGGTGAAGCCGTTCCAAACGCTCTGCGCAAATTCAAAGATAGTAAGGGAGTGGCTAAAGAAGCCAACGAGACCGGCAGAAAAAATACCGATGGTAAGTACCAAAAAGACGTTCATACCGGCGAGAGCTAAAACTAAAACGAGTAAATAAGGTAAAACCTTAATGAGGTTATAGTCTAAGGATTCCATGACCGGAGCAGAATCGGGTCTGCCGAGGAAAAGGAATAAAATTAAAGAAATGAACGCCGCGGGAAGTGCAATGTAAAAGTTCACGCGGAACTTGTCGCGCATTTCGCAGTTCTGTGAACGGGTAGCTGCAATGGTTGTGTCGGAAATCATGGAAAGATTATCACCGAACATTGCGCCGCCGACACATGCACCGAGCATGAGCGGTACGCTAAGACCGCTTTTATCTGCTACGCCAACTGCAATCGGAACAATGGCACTAATGGTGCCCATGGAGCTGCCGGTTGCAGTGCCCATAAACGCGGAAATCAAAAACATGCCGGCAACGAGAAACTGCACCGGAACATGGCTGAGACCTAGGTTGATGGTTGCATCTAAGCCGCCCATTTTGCTTGCCACTGCCGAAAAAGCACCTGCCAGAAGATAAATCACCAGCATGGTTAAAACATCTTCCTGACCTGCGCCGTTGGCAAAGGTTCTAAATCGTTCGGTCATGCTGCCCTTGGACATAGCAAACGCCAAAAGCACAGCAATAAACATTGCAGTTACAGAGGGAAACTGATAAAAAGCCATTTCCACACCCTGGTGTTGTAGGATTAAACCTGCACCAAGATAAATGGCGACAAATACGGCAAAAGGAAGCAGTGCCCAGCCGTTTCCGATTTTCTGCTTGTTTTGTTTCATCGTGTTTTCCCTTCCTGTATAAAAAAGATAATATTCTAATATTATACAATATTTCTAAATTAAAAACAATAACAAAGTGCCAAAAAAATAAGGCTCTACCGCCTTTAAATAGCACTCAACATTTTAAGTATATCACGGGCAAAAGGGGAATGCAATACTTTAAAGCAAGTACGTTCCAATTTCTATGAATTGTACAATTTAAAGGGATAAAGTTTAGATAGTTTTGTGCTTGAAATACCGTAACATATATGGTAGATTATAATCACAGAAAGGGAAAGGTGATACCGATGTACAGGTAGTCAAAAATCCCAAGCTTTAAACGAAAAGCGAAAGTTTAGGGTGCCGAATAAAATAACCGCACGAGCTTTAAAAAGCAAATTTGCAGATAGATGTTCCAAAGTGGAACGGGTTCGGAATCCTAAAGAAAGACTTCCAAAAAAATCGTTTCAAGTTTTCTGCAAAGAAATCTTTTCATAAGAAGAGTGAAAAGGTTTCGGGAACCTATAGAAAGAGAGGTAACCATATGAAGTTAGATATTGAAAATCAGCAGAAATAGCCCTTGACCAGTATGAGATGTGTAAAGAAACATCGGTCAAGGGCTATTTCTATTTTATCTTTTAATTTCATATGGAAAAGCACCGAATGAAGAAACGCCGCAGGGCGCTTTTTTTATGTCCGGTGCTTTATTTTTGCTTCTGTTATCTTTATTTTTCTTCGACGAGATCATGTAGAGCTTCTATGTAGCCTGCAAAGCCTTTGCCGATAATGTTTTTTTGACAGCAGTCGCGCACATAGGAAATCTGACGGTAGCTTTCGCGCTTGGAAACATCGGAAAGATGCACTTCTACGGTCGGAATACCCACGGCCTTTATCGCGTCGGCAATCGCAAGGCTCGTGTGCGTGTAAGCGGCAGGATTTAAAATGATGCCGTCCACGTTGCCGTAGGCCTCTTGGATTTTATCCACCAGTGCACCCTCGTGATTCGACTGAAAGCATTCCACCGAAACACCCAAAAGTGCGGCTTCCTGTTCGATTAAAGAAACCAAATCTCGATAGGTGCCCGTGCCGTAAATTTCGGGCTCTCGAATCCCTAGCATATTGAGGTTTGGGCCGTTTAAAACTAAAATTTTCTGCATTTATTTTACCTCGTTTTCAACCACATCATCCGCAAGGCACGCATAGACGTCTTTTCGGCTTTCATAAAGGGCTTCTATAGAATGTTTTTCTGAAAGCGGTCGGCCTGCTGTCGGGAGACTCGAAAGCTTTCTTTTTACCCAAATAATCCGGGAATTCTGCCGAAGCAAATCGAAGTTTTCGGGCCTTGTTACAACGCCGCCGCCCGTGGCAATCACCGCGCCCGAAAGCTTGGTGACTTCCTTTAAAACTTCGGTTTCCAAAGCCCGGAAATAGGCTTCCCCGTGAGTTTCAAAAATTTTCGAAATAGGCATTTTCGCCTTTTCCTCAATGCACTTGTCGGTGTCGATAAAGGGCCTTTTATATTTTTCAGCCGCTTTTCTGCCGAGATAGCTTTTGCCGGCACCCGGCATACCGATGAATAAAAGATTTAATTTTAGGGATTTGATTTCCTCGAATACCCGATCTAAGGCTTCCTCTGCAATTTTCGCCCCTGTAAAAATCTCTGCCGCCTTTTTTGCCTGTGCTACGAGCATATAAAGTCCGCCGGTTGCGGGAATATTTTGCCGCTCGGCATCTAAAAGGAACTTCGTTTTATAAGGGTTATAAATCAAATCCACCGCGCCGGTGCAGTTTTTAAATACGGAAAAATCTACGGGACTTTCCCCGTTGTTCGGATACATGCCGACGGGCGTTGTATTCACGAGAATTTGGGCATCCGCGTGCAAAGAGAGATTTTCATAATTATTTTTTCCGCTTCTCGAAATCACGATAACTTCCTTTGCACCCAAATCGCAAAGCGCAGTTTGCACGGTGAGGGAAGCACCGCCACTGCCAAAGACCAGACATTTTTTGCCGCTGACGGTAATACCGGCGTGCTTTAAAAGGGCGCAGAATCCGAAATAATCCGTGTTATAGCCGCAAAGCTCGCCGTTTTTCCAAAGCAGGGTGTTCACACTGCCGATTCGTTCGGCTTCGGGAGAAATGCGGTCGCAAAAGGACATCACAATTTTTTTATAGGGTATTGTTACGTTAAAACCCTTATATTGCCCCGATTTTATGAAGTTTTCGAGATTTTCTTTTTCGACTTCGCAAAGGTCATAGGGGTACTGCCCGAACCTTGCGTGAATCTCCGGAGAAAAGCTGTGCTTTAGGGTTTCTCCGAGCAATCCGAATTTTTCCATGGGATGCCCTTTCTATTTGTTTTCGTTTTTAAAAGCCTCCAGCGCTTTTTCGATTTCTTCTAAGGAAATACCGCAATGCCCCAAAGCCTTTCTTTGCCTGTCTTTACTCAGCTCCATAATCAGACGATATAAAAGCCGCGCGTGTGCTTTGTTTTCGTTCGAAACGCGGTTTTCGATTTTTTGAAGCTTTTCTTCTTCACGAGTTTGATCCGTAATCGGTAAGTGCTTTTCTTCTTTATAAGCCGCAATCTGCGCAGATACCTGTTGGCGTTCTTCGAAGGATTTTAAAATTTCGGCGTCGAGTGCGTCAATTTGTTTTCTTAATTTGTCTAAATCTTCCATGCCTCAGCCCTCCTTTTTGGCATCTAAATAGAGGTCATAAAGGGCGATGGCGGTTGCCGCTTCCACACAGGGAACGGCGCGAAGCACCACGCAGGGGTCATGTCTGCCCTTGATTTCTAACTGCGTGCTTTCCGCCTTTTCGTAAAGAATGGTTTCCTGCTTTTGCGCAATCGAAGGGGTGGGCTTCATAGCCACACGGAAGAACAGCGGTGTGCCTACGGTAATGCCGCCGAGAACGCCGCCGCAGTGATTGGTTTTGGTTTGCACCTTGCCATTTTCGTCATAGTAAAAAGCGTCGTTGTTTTGACTGCCGCAAAGCTTCGCGCTTTGAAAGCCGTCTCCAAACTCAATGCCCTTAACCGCCGGAATGGAAAAAATCGCCTGCGAGATTTTGTTTTCTACACCGTCAAACATGGGTGCGCCAAGCCCTACGGGTAAGCCCTCTACATGGCAGGAAACAATGCCGCCGAGAGAATCTCCCTTGGCCTTGGCTTCCTCTAAGGCCTTAAAGAAATCCTTGGTCTGACCGCCGATTTCCGCAATCTCGGCATGAATGAAAATGCCTTCTTTTTCTAAAATCTGCTTGCAAATGCCGCCTGCAATGCAAAGGGGCGCAGTAAGTCTGCCCGAAAAATGACCACCACCGCGCACATCCTCAAAGCCTTTGTATTTCGCATGTGCCGTAAAATCCGCATGCCCCGGACGCGGCATTTTTTCCATGTCGCTGTAATCCTGTGCGCGCGTATCGGTATTTTCGATGATAGCTGTCAAGGGTGCACCGCAGGTGACACCGTTTAAAAGTCCTGAAAGGAATTTCGGTTCGTCGGCTTCCTTGCGCGGTGTTGTTAAATCGCTGTGTCCCGGTGCACGGCGCTGTAAAAAGGTCGAAAGTGCCTCAAAATCCAGCGCGAATCCGGCAGGCAGACCGTCCATCGTCACACCAATAGCTTCGGAATGAGACTGCCCGAAAATCGAGATTTTAATATTATTTCCAAAGGTGGATGCCATGGCTATTTCCTTTCTACGTTCTCCGCGAGGGAGAGTGCTTCTAAATCTTTAAAGAAATCAGGATAGGATTTGGAAACCGCCTCCGCACCGTAAATTTCTACTTTGTGTTTGCCAAGCAGAGAGACCATAGCGGCGAGCATCACAATTCTGTGGTCGCCGAACGATTCTGCCTTGCCACCCTCTAAGGGCTTGCCGCCGAAAATATGCAAACCGTCGGGGAGTACTTCTATCTTCGCGCCTAAAGAAAAGAGCACCGAAGCAATGCTTTCCAGTCGGTCGCTTTCCTTGAACCGCAAACGGGCCGCATTTCGAATGAAGGTTTCGCCCTCTGCCGCCACACCTAAAAGCGCGAGCGCAGGAACTAAATCCGGGATTTGTGCCGCATCAATTTCGATGCCGTGCAAGGGGGCTTTCGAGACAAAAACACTGTCTTTCTGTACCTCTACATTTGCCCCGAAGCGGCGCAAAAGAGCTACAATTTCCTTGTCTCCCTGTGCCGAATGCAAATCTAAATGCCGAACGCAAATGCCGTCGTCTAAGAGCGCACCGGCGCAAAGGAAAAAGGCGGCACTCGACCAGTCGCCCGAAACATGGTAGGCATCGGGGGAACGGTAGGTTTGATTGCCTTTTATGTAAAATTCGTTGTCTGTTTTTTGAATTTCAATCCCGAAGGCTTCTAGTGTTTGCAGGGTCATATCCACATAACCTGCGGATTGGAGCTTGCCTTCTATTATAATGCGGCTATCACCCTTTAAAAGCGGAAGCGCGAACAAAAGCCCGGAAATAAACTGGCTGGAAACATTGCCGTTTAAGTGAAATTCACCGGCTTGCAGTTGACCGCTGACGTGAAACGGTGTCTCGCCCTGTGCACTTAATTGCACGCCGTGGGAGAGAAGTGCCTCATAAAGCGGTGAAAGCGGACGGGAGGGGAGTCTGCCCTCTAAATGGAAGCGAACTTCTTTGCCGAGCGCCGCGACAACGGGAAGCAAAAAGCGAAATGTCGAGCCGCTTTCTTTACAGTAAAGGTCGGCTTCTCCGTTTTCTAAGGCAGCTAGGCATTGTTTTGTGGCGTTTATATCGTCGGAGCTGTCTTTTATATCCACTTTGCCGCCGTCCTTTGCCAAAAATGCACAAATCAGTGCTCTGTGGGCGTCGGATTTTGAATCAATCGCGTTTATGCTTCGCATAAGATTTGTTCCAGCTCCTTTAAATGCAGGCGTTTTAAAACGCAACTGCCGATGCGCTCGGGGATGACAAGGTCAATTTCGTCGCCCTTACGCTTTTTGTCTGCTCTCATTATAGCACAAAGTGTGGGCATATCCCACGGCATTTGCGTAGAAAAGCCGTAAACGTTTAAAATTTCTCGAAGCTCCGGGGCAACGTCTGCTTCGCACCAACCGTTTTTTGTGGCGACTTCGGCTATTTTGAGCATACCCAAAGCAACCGCACAGCCGTGGCTTACGGTAAAATCGCTCGCACGCTCTATAGCGTGTCCGATGGTGTGTCCTAAATTGAGTTTTTGCCGTTCTCCACGGTCAAACCTGTCCTGCTCGACAAAGCTTTCTTTGATTTCGACACAGCGCTTTACGAGAAATTCTAAATTTTCTTTTGTCCATGCGGGATTTTTTAGATTCCCGAAAAGCTCGGCATCCGAAAGCACACCGTATTTGATAATTTCCCCCATGCCGTCTTGAAACTGCGCTTCGGGCAGGGTGTCTAAAAGCGATACATCCCACAAAACGAGGGCAGGCATATGAAAAGCACCGGCTAAATTCTTGCCAGCTTCTAAATTTATAGCGGTTTTACCGCCGACTGCGGAATCGACCATAGCCAAAAGCGAGGTCGGGACTTGAATCACGGGAATCCTTCTTAAATAGGTTGCCGCGGCAAATCCGGTAAGGTCACCGACCACACCGCCGCCGAGAGCGACTGCACAATCGGTGCGCGTTAAGGGAATCTCTGCCATGTGATTCAGAAGCGCCAAATAGTTCTCTGCATTTTTGGAAGCTTCTCCGGGTTTTATCGTAAAGGTGAAAACAGAAAATCCCGCTTTTTCGAGGGAGACTTTGGCTCTTTCTAAATAAAGTGCACCCACATGTTCGTCCGTAACAACCAAAGCAGTTCTGCCTGTGATGACTTTTGCGGCAGAAGCACCTAAATCTTCTAATTTCATCTGTTTTAACCTCCATTTCGTGGCAATTCTGTATGCGACAGAGCAATTTTTACCGGCTTTTATAAGGCTCTATGTGTAAAGCTACTCCACTTGATTTTTGCGAATTTTTTATAAAAATAATCCTTTTGCAGATGTGAAATATCAACACCAGACAGCTTACAAACCTTGCTATAATAAGGATTTGCGGCACTTTGTGGCTCCGAAGCCCTGTTTTTTTGATTTTCAGTTCCGCTCAGCGAAAATTACTACCTAAAAGTAAAGCTCATTTCCTTGTCAAGAGAAAATCTTGAAATGCCCCTTGGCTTTCATTGAAAGCTAAAAAAAGGCTGCTTCGGGGCGGATTTTAAGCGAATTTTCTTCCTGTACGGCGAATTCTTCCACCGAAAAGTCGCTGGAATTCGCTATATAGCATGCTGTTTTAAATACCTTAAAATATTTTACATAATAAAAAAAGACTTTGCAAGCTGTTTAGCCACAAAGTCTTTAAAAATCTATGATTTTTTATTCGGAAACGGTTATTTGCCGGATTTGTTCTTTAATGCACGCATTCTGGCGGTTAAAATCAGTTTCCTTGCACGAACAGCTTCGGCTCTGTCTAAAGGCTCAATGCCTTTTAAGGGATAATCAATGCCGAGCGATTCATATTTCTTTACACCGAGCGTGTGATAGGGGAGAACGTCCAAAGCCTGCAGGTTCGGAAGCGTGGCTAAAAATTCGCCGAGCTTCTTCCACTCCTCTTCGCTGTCCGTAAGAGTCGGAACAACTACGTGGCGTACCCAAACGGGAATCTTTTTTTCGGCTAAGTAGTTTGCAAAGTCCAAAACATTTTTGTTAGAAGCCCCGGTTAAAACCTTGTGAGCTTCCGGCTCAATATGTTTAATGTCGAGCATCACTAAATCCGTGACCTCCATCAGCTTGTCAAACTTCTCGACTACCGCGGGATTCTCGCGCTGAAAGGTGATGCCGGAGGTGTCTATGCAGGTGTGAATGCCCTTTGCCTTTGCCGCTGTAAACAGCTCTAAGACAAAGTCCATCTGCAATAGGGGTTCACCGCCCGTTACAGTAATGCCGCCGTTCTTATAGAAGGGGGCATTCGCCGCATAATGCTTTAAAACTTCCTCAACGGTGATTTCTTTACCACCGTCTTTTGCCCAAGTGTCAGGGTTGTGGCAATATTGGCAACGCAGGGGACAGCCTTGTAAAAACAAGACAAAGCGAATGCCTGGACCGTCAACGGTGCCGAAACTCTCGAAAGAGTGTATACGTCCCGTCATACGAAAAAGCCTCCCTGTTAGATGGATTCGTGGAAAGTACGCGCAATAACTTCGTCCTGCTGAGCCTTTGTAAGCTTAATGAAGTTTACAGCGTAGCCGGAAACACGAACGGTAAGCTGCGGATATTTTTCGGGATGTGCCTGAGCGTCTAAAAGGGTGTCTTTGGAAAATACGTTAACGTTTAAGTGATGACCGCCTTCTTCTGCGTAGCCGTCAAGAAGATTTACAAGGTTGTCGATTTGCTGTTTGTTTGCTGTCATGATACACATATCCTTTCTGTTTTTTTCTTAGTTTATATCTGCGGGAACATGGCATACGCCGTCTGCGCTTTCGCCACAGCAGGCGTGGCAATGGGACTCTGTCGGGTCACCATCGCCGCCGTTAATATTCATTCGACCGCCGCCGTTTGCCATAAAGGCATCAATGCGATCCACTAATTCATCAATGCGCTGGTCTTCTGTTTTTTCTGCCATCGACATTTCCTCCTTAGAGAAGATTAGTTTTCGGATTCAAATTCCGGCATTTCAACTTCGAGGTCGCCTGCGAAGATCTGGTCATCCTTACCGAGAGCACCGGGGATGATGGAGAAGGTATTGGAAATACCGTCCTGTGCTTCGCTGAAGGGAAGCTTTGCAACGGATGCAAGGCTTGCAACAGCACCGTGAGTGTCACGACGATGCATCGGGTTTGCGCCGGGTGCGAAGGGTTCGCCCTTCTTACGGCCGTCCGGAGTAGAACCAGTGTTTCTGCCGTAAACAACGTTGGAAGTAATGGTTAAGATAGATGTGGTCGGGATACCGCCTCTGTAGGTGTGGTTACCCTTTACATAGCTCATGAAGGTGCTTACGAGTTCGGAAGCGATGTCATCAACACGAGGATCGTCGTTACCGTATTTCGGGAAATCGCCTTCTACTTCGTAGTCAACAACTAAGCCGTCTTCGTCACGGATGCACTTAACCTTTGCATACTTGATAGCGGAAAGGGAGTCAGCTACAACGGAAAGACCTGCGATACCGGTTGCGAACCAACGGGTAACCTTCTTGTCGTGAAGTGCCATCTGTAACTTTTCGTAGCAGTATTTGTCGTGCATGTAGTGAATGATGTTAAGAGCGTTTACATAAACCTGAGCGAGCCATTTCATCATAGCGCGGTACTTGTCCATAACATCGTCATAGTCGAGGTAGTCGCCTTCAACCGGACGATATTTCGGGCCAACCTGCTTCTTGGAGATTTCATCTACACCACCGTTGATAGCGTAAAGAAGGCACTTAGCAAGGTTTGCACGAGCGCCGAAGAACTGCATTTCCTTACCGATACGCATGGAGGATACGCAGCAAGCGATGCCGTAGTCATCACCGTGAGTTACACGCATGAGGTCATCGTTCTCGTACTGAATGCTGGAAGATTCAATGGAGGTCTTTGCGCAGAAACGCTTGAAGCTCTGCGGAAGACGGGTGGACCAAAGAACGGTCATGTTCGGTTCGGGAGCGGTGCCGAGGTTCTGAAGGGTGTGTAAATAACGGTAAGACATCTTAGTTACCATGTGTCTGCCGTCGATACCGATACCACCGATGGATTCGGTAACCCACTGCGGGTCGCCGGAGAAAAGATCATTGTATTCGGGAGTTCTTGCGAACTTGATGAGACGAAGCTTCATGATGAAGTGGTCTACGAATTCCTGAATTTCTTTTTCGGTGTAAACGCCGTTTGCAAGGTCACGCTGTGCATAAATGTCAAGGAAGGTGGAGGTTCTGCCAAGGCTCATTGCTGCGCCGTTCTGTTCCTTAACTGCTGCAAGGTAGCCAAAGTAGAGCCACTGGATAGCTTCTTTGGTGTCCTTAGCCGGCTGAGAAATATCGAAACCGTAGATTTCGCCGAGCTTCTTTAAATCCTGAAGGGCACGAATCTGCTCGCTGAGCTCTTCACGCTCACGGATAACGTCGGAATACATGATAATACGAGTGGTATCTTTCTGGTGCTGTTTGTCTTCAATCAATCTGTCTACACCGTAAAGAGCAACACGACGATAGTCGCCGATGATACGGCCACGGCCGTAAGCATCCGGAAGACCGGTGATGATGTGTGCGCTACGGCAAGCACGCATTTCGGGGGTGTAAACATCGAATACACCTGCGTTGTGTGTTTTGCGGTGGGTGGTGAAGAACTCTTCAATTTCGGGGTCGAGTTCGTAACCGTTCTGTTCGCAAGCCTTCTTAGCCATGCGGATGCCGCCGTAGGGCATTAATGCACGCTTAAAGGGCTTCTCGGTCTGGAAACCTACGATGGTTTCCTTGTCTTTATCTAAATAACCTGCGCCGTGAGAGGTGATGGTGGAGATCACGCGGGTGTCCATGTCTAAAACGCCGCCTGCTTCACGCTCCTGTTTTGTGAGGTCCATAACCTGTGCCCAAAGCTCGTTTGTAGCTTCGGTCGGACCCTCCAAGAAGGACTCGTCTCCGTCATAGGGGGTGTAGTTCTTCTGGATGAAATCTCTTACGTTGATTTCTTTTTCCCATTTGCCGGCTGTAAAGCCGTTCCATTCTGCTTTCATTTCAAGCCTCCAGATATTATCATTTAAAATTACCTATTTCGTACGGCTTTATTATACTTTTTCGACCGCGTTTTTGTCAAGCAACGAACCCGTGGAAAACCTTGGCATTCAAGGACTTTCACGACATCGTGTATAAGAACTTTTCCGGTTTTTTCGTGAAAAAATGCTTTTTTGATTTTCCTTTTGGGGAAGTTAAACAAAGAAATGAAATAATTCGGGATTTTACGTTGATTTCTTACAAAAATGAAAAAAATTTAACAAACTTTTTTCGAGATTTTTTTGTTGCTTTTTTTCATAAAAGCCGACCTGTTTTTTCTCGATTTGAAGAAAAAATGCACAAAGAAAAATGGGCGTGTTTGGTATTCGCTTTTAAGCGGAAAAGCGTGACGCGAAGCGGTCTTACATGCAAACTTTTCGGGCAGACGCCGTCCGATTTCGAAATGCCCGAATTTTCTTTTCTTCTTTGCAGTTTCAAAGCGGAAAAATCAGCGCAATTTTTGAAACGGGTTATTTATAGCTTCCCCGAAAATTTTAAAAAACGAAAGGCATTAAAGTACCGAAAAAATTTTTTTAGACTGTTTTAAACGACATTTGTGCATAATCCCTGTTTTCGTCTCAAATTATTGTAATTTTGCACATTAATTTTAAATTGCTTTTATTATTTTTGTATGATATAATTAGCCATTGTGAAAAGAGACCAAAGAAAGGAGCAGAAAGCTGCTGCGTTTGTGCGGCGCTTTGTAAGAAAAACAGTTATGAAAAAATTTTTAAAGGTTTTAGGCTGGATTTTACTTGTACTTGTGCTTTTGGTGGGCGGGCTTATCGGATTTTTAAGCCTTCGCGAATATCGACCGGAACCGAATGAAGAGGTTACGGTGCAGAATGCTCAAAACACAAGCGTTTTTGCAAAGAAAGAGCTTTCTGTTCTTTCCTTCAATATCGGCTATGGCGGTCTTGGCGATAATGCCGATTTCTTTATGGACGGTGGCAAAGAGGTATCTGCTTCTGATGCGGCTCGCGTACAAGAAAACCTTAAAAATATCAGTACATTATTGCAGGAAAAGAAACCAGATTTCACGATTTTGCAAGAAGTGGACCAAAATTCCGCGCGCACAAAGTATTATGATGAAACTGAAGTGCTCATGCAAAACACAGGCCTTTCCGGCGCATTTGCTCTGAATTATTCCTGCCCGTTCGTGCCGTATCCTGTACCGCCTATTGGCAGAGTAAATTCCGGGCTTTTCACCTTAACCGAGTATAAAACGGCTTCGGCACAGCGCATAAGCTTACCTTGTCCGTTCTCTTGGCCGATTCGTACTGCGAATTTGAAGCGCTGCCTTTTAATTAGCCGCATTCCGATAGAGGACAGCGATAAGGAATTGGTTTTGGTCAACCTGCATTTGGAAGCCTATGATGACGGCGAAGGCAAGGTGGCACAGACGAAAATGCTTTTGAGCATTTTGGAAGAAGAATATAAAAAAGGCAATTATGTCATTGCCGGCGGCGATTTTAACCAGACCTTCACCGGCTGCTTAGAGGAATTTCCCTTGATAGATGAAACCTATTGGAAACCGGCAGTTTTAGAACATGAAGAGCTGCCCGAGGGCTGGAAGTTCGTTTATGATTTAGACACGCCCAGCTGCCGCCTTTTGAATCAGCCCTACGTGCCGGAAGATCCCGCCACCCAGCACTATGTTTTGGACGGTTTCATCACTTCCCCGAACCTCGAAGTGAAATCCGTAGAAGCCCTCGATTTAGGCTTCGTCTCCTCTGACCATAACCCCGTATATATGGAAGTTACACTTTCCTAATATAATTGTATAGAAAAAAGACCCAAGAAAAGCTTCTCGGGTCTTTTTTGGGCAGGGATATATATGGATATTTGTTTTCGCTCGAAAAAAGCGGATTTTACATTTGTGTCTGTACGAATTTTATGGAAATGAAAAAAATTATAAAAGCAGAAAAATATCGCTACATATGGATTCAAGACTATTGCTTTTAAGCTTTAACTTGTTATAATAATAGAACACATTGCGCTTACGCAATTTGGTATATTTATATAGAAGAGGAAATATAATGATGAAACAAAATTCCATACCGTCTTGGCTTCGACGAATTTTACAGCCATTTACTACCGTACCATCCAGCGACAAAGAGGTACTGCGCGCCGGATATCATCTTCTAAACAGTACAACAGAGAATCAGCCTTTTATTTCTAAAGTCGGCGAGAGTGAAAATTTCCGCATACCGGCATTTACTGTTTTAAAAGACGGCACATTGTTTGCAGCGGCAGATGCCCGTTATTCTACAACAGGAGACGGCGGCGGATTAGACACTATGGTTGCCGTTTCTAAAGATAACGGAAAAACCTGGAAGCAAAGCTTTGCAATTTGGTATCCCGATAGTAACGGATACGCTGGAAAGAAAGCCACGACTTGTATTGACCCCATTGTTGTAGAGGATAAGGATGGTGCTATTTATATAGTAGCCGATATGAATCCCAGCGGTGTTACAAGCATGTACGGCTATACTTTTCCGAATTGTGGCACAGGCTATAGTAACGTAAACGGTACAGCCCGTTTGGCTCTTACAGATAATTACAAAAAAGTAAATACAAATCCGAGCGAGGAGCCATATCCTTACTATATGGGTGACCTAAAAGACGGATATGCCACCGTATATCATACCGCAGACAGTACACCAACAAAATGGGCTATGGATGCGTGGTGGAATTTATACGAGGTAAAGGAAGACGGCACCTATGCGCCGCTTTATCAGCATCAAGTCAACAGACCGCGCCGCCCGGTTCAACAGAATGTTTTTTATAAAGGTTCGGTTCTCCATGTTTACAATACCGGTTATCTCCTAATGGCTGTTTCACAGGACCATGGCGAAACATGGCATCCGACCGTGTTAAATCCGCAGATTAAGCGAGATGACGAAACGGCATTGTTGGTATCTCCGGGAAAAGGCACAGTCACCTCTGACGGAACCATTTTGATTCCTTTCTATAATTGGTACCCTAAAAAACGGTCACTGGTTCAAAACGCCAGCTTTATTTGGTCTAAGGATAAAGGAAAAACTTGGCATCGCACAGCGGATACGCATAATGCAAACGGCGTTACATGGAACAGTGAAAATGAGATTGTAGAAGTATATAACGGCGTCTTACGTATGTTTATACGCAACGGAACTGAAAAAATTGCGTATGTTGATGCTGTATGGGACGAAAAAATTCAAAATTATGTTTGGCGTGACCCGTATGTAACATCGGTTCCTGTTACATCTTCCTGTAACGTTACCGCAATTACATACTCTAAAAAAATCAACGATAAAATGGCAGTTATGGTCGCCGCTCCCGCCGGAAAAGGACGTGCCAGAGGTAAGATTTTTACTTTCCTTGTGCAGGAAGATAATTCGATGCAGCTTGCCTATGAATACGAGATAAATGAAGGCGAATATGCATACTCCTGCATGGATGAGTTACCCGATGGTTCCATAGGCTTACTGTATGAGCCGAAGGGCGGCGAAATTCTCTATACGAATATTTCGCTGCAAGATATACTTGCACACAGCGTGGACGAATAAATCGTCGCAATAAATAAAAATCAAAAGCCTTGCATCTCACAAGAAATGCAAGGCTTTTTTTACATAGAAAAGGATAGCTTTTTTAGATTATGGCTTTACGACGGGCTTACTTTTGAATCCAGTCAGCCAATGCAGTAGCAAGCTGTGCATGCCCTTTTTTCGTCAAGTGCATACAGTCATAGTTATTAAATTCGGCTATGCCTTGCGCATCCAAGAAGGCACAGCCTTGCGCCTTACAGACGCTCTCAAATTTTTCGGCAAGTCCTCTGGATTTTTCAGCACAGGTTACACCCATGGCCTCGCCTTCGGGTATTTTATTCAACCCTTCTCCGATATGAGGGGGTGCAACCACCAAAATGTGTGGCTCTCCGTTTCGCCAGCACATGGTGCTTTTGGCTTTCATCACAAGCCTTTCCATTCCAATGCCGATACAGGCTGCGTTGACGCCCAAACGGTCTTTAGTATCGTTGGTGCCAAGCATAATAATCAAAAGATCCACAGGCTCGTGACTCATCAATGTGGAATAGATGACATCAATTCCTGCCATGCATTCGTGTAAGGGATCGTCAAAGACGGTTGTACGACCGCTTAACCCCTCTTCCAATACCAGATAGTCCTCGCCCAGTTTCTTTTGTAAGAGGCAGGTCCACCGTTCCTCTTCATTAAATCGATTGCCACCGTCAGCACAGTCGGACGGAACGGCACAGTAACCGTGTGTGTTTGAGTCTCCAAAGCAAACAATATGTTTTTTCATAGAATCCACCCTTCGTATACGATTTTATTTTATATTGACGCAGTGTTTATACTTGCAGACAATGTAGCTTGGCAATATTCAAAAAGCCAATAAATAGGTTTTCGCTTATAAGAATATTATAACAGGAAGAAATTTAATTTACAATATGTATACGAAGCGGAACATAAAGTCCAATCTTGTAGACGGATGACGGAATACCTCAAAGATTTGCAATATAAACGCACCTACTTGACCAGTAGGTATTTCGTGCGAGCCTTTTAGTATCTATAATTTGGCTTTTAGGGTTGAATCTGTTTTAGAGCAAAAAAATAACAGATACACGAAAGTGTATCTGTTATTGGTACGCCGGAAGGGATTCGAACCCCCGACCTTTTGGTTCGTAGCCAAACACTCTATCCAGCTGAGCTACCGGCGCATGCAGATTAGAACGTTGCGCTCTTTTCGACTGCCGTAGTATCATACCACCGAATAGCGCTTTTGTCAATAAGTTTTTGAAAAGAATTTTAATTTTTTTCAAAAAACAGGTTCTCTTTGCAAATTTCGGTGTTCGGTGGTATTCTAGTACATATGTTTTAGATTTCAAAAGGCGGTGGATGATTTGCGTTTAGGTCTTATAGATGTCGGCGGCGGTTTGCGCGGCATTTACGGTGCAGGTGTTTTGGATCGTTGCTTGGAAGATAAGGTGCAATTTGACCTGTGTATCGGTGTTTCGGCGGGCAGTGCGAATACGGCTTCCTTTTTAGCCGGTCAAAAGGGCAGAAATTATCGTTTCTATATTGATTACGCCAAACGTAAGGATTACATGAGCTTCCGCAATTTTCTGCGAGACGGTTCTTACCTCGGCCTTTCCTATATATATGGTATTTTGAGCAATGCCGACGGCGAAGACCCCTTGGATTTTGCGGCGATTTGCAAAAATCCCGCACGTTGGCTGATTGTTTCTACCGAAGCCGAAACGGGTAAGCCTTATTATTTCGAGAAAACCGATATGAAGCAGGACAATTACACGCCCCTCATGGCGTCCTGCTGTATTCCGGGTGTGAATAAGCCGGTGAAAAAGGACGGCGTTTTATATTTTGACGGCGGCCTTTCCGACCCCATGCCGATTGAAAAGGCCTTGGCTTGCGGCTGTGACCGACTGGTGGTTATTCTGACGAAGCCCTTGGGCGAATTGGAAAACGCAAAGAGCGATGCGCTTCTCGCGAAGCTCCTGCCCAAGAAATACCCGAAAATCTCCGAACAGCTTTTGCACCGCACGGAATATTACAACGCTTCCCTGCGCCGTGCTATGGAACTGCAAAAGGAGGGGAAGGCGTTGCTCATTGCGCCGCAGGATATTGCAGGGTTAAAAACGCTCACGCGCGACAACTCCGCACTCCATAGACTCTATGAAATGGGCATGGAGGACGGCAAACAGGTGGCAAGGTGGCTTTCGTCTTTCTCTAATTGTGAACAAAACCTGTAAATTTCATAAGAAAACCCGAGACTCGAAGCGCTTTTCGTGCGTTTCGGGTCTTTTTTTACCAGTTTTCCGGATATTTTTTCGCTGAATTTGTTCATAGTATAACAACTTTGTGAACAAACCAAAAACCCTCTAATTAAAATATTGACTATTAGTCATTTTGTGCTAAAATGGTAGCTGTAAGATAAAAATGACTATCGGTCATTTTGAAAATTTGCATAAAGCCGAAAGCGTGGCATATAGTGCAAAGGGATCTTTACTGAAAGCCTATGATCGACAAAAAGAAAAAGAGAAAGGTCGTGTGTTCTAATGATAGAGTATGCAGAGTATTTTTTCCCTTCTTCCGACCAAGAAACAAACATTCACGTAAATACCTGGAAGCCGGATGGCGAGGTGCGTGGCGTGGTACAGATTGTGCACGGCGTTGCAGAGTACGGTTTCCGATATGACCGTTTTGCACGTTTCCTTGCAGATCACGGTTTCTTCGTAGTGGCCGATGATCACTTAGGGCACGGCAAGTCACAAAAGAAAGACGCACCGCCGCTTTACTTCGGCGAAAAAGACGGCTGGTGGTATGTGGTTGACGATTTATTGAAAATCCATGAGGATACAAAGGCAAAATATCCCGATAAGCCCTATATTCTGTTTGGACATTCCATGGGTTCTTTCCTTTCGAGAAGCTTCCTCATCCGCTATCCGGGCAAGGTAGATGCCTGCATTCTTTGTGGCACTGGATTTCCTTCTGCACCGGTAATTCTCGGTGGCAAAATCGTCTCCGGCTTGGAAATCCTTCGTCTTGGCAAAAAAGGTTACAGCAAATTTGCTGACAACTTAGCGTTCGGGGCCTACAACAAGAAATTTGCACCGAACAGAACGCCGGTGGATTGGGTATCGAAGAACGTGGAAAATGTGGATGCCTATATGGCAGACCCCATGTGCGGTGGCAATGCTTCTCTCGGACTTTTCCGAGATATGTTAACCGGTCTTTCCTATATTACGAAGCAAAAGAATATTGAAAAAATGAACAAAGAACAGCCCGTCTTCTTTATAGCGGGCGATCAAGATCCCGTTGGCGATATGGGCGAGGGCGTGAAAAAAGCCGCCGAACGTTTCAAACAGGCGGGCTTGCGTGATGTAGAGATGAAACTCTATAAAAACCTTCGCCATGAACTTTTAAATGAAGCAGAATATGAAGAGGTTCAAAACGATATCCTGACTTGGATAGAAAGGAAAATCTAAAACGGGAAATATATATAAAAGAGGCAGTGATAATGACCAAACGTAATCAAAAGAAAACGCAAAAATTCGACAGCCTTATTGCGGCGGCTTTCGACTTGTTTGAAAAAAAAGAAATCGCGGCGGTTTCGATTGATGAGATTGTGCAAAAGGCAGGCGTAGCAAAAGGAACCTTTTACCTGTACTTTCATAACAAGCCGGACTTAATTGGTAAACTGATTTTAAAAAAAGCCTCGGAATATTTAAGCGAAGAGGGCGTACAGCCCGAAATAACAACCGAAGCGGAATTTAATGTTTCTACGCAAAAATATCTCGATTATTTAACCGATTTCTTAGAGAACAATCCGACACTCACCAAGCTGATCGACAAAAACGTGCATCTTTGTGTGCACGCGGTTCTCGAAAATACCGACGGTGCTTTCGGCGATCTTTATCAAAAGATTGTGAAGTATTTCACCGAACGCGGTATTTCTGAACGGGAAATCAACATTAAAATGTATATCTATTTAGAGACGGTGGTCTCCTCCTGCTGTAATGCGATTCTTCGTAACCAGCCCGGAACGATTGAAGAGGTGAAGCCGAATCTTTATGATATTGTAACGCTTAGCCGTTATCATTTGATAGAATTAGAACAAAGGGAGCAAAAAGCATGATGCACAAACTGGCGAAATGGGAGGCAGACCACCCGAAAACGGTCTTTACCATCGCGCTTCTACTTTTAATTCCCGCCTTCGTGGGATTTATTTGTACGCGTGTGAATTATGACATTCTTTCCTATCTTCCTTCGGATTTAGAGTCCGTACAGGGTGAAGAAATCCTGGACGAGACCTTTCACAATGCAAGCATTTCCATTGTGATTACCGAAGATATGCCGGCGAAATATACGAAGGCATTGAAGGATGAAATCGGAAAGATTGACGGCGTGCAAGGCGTCGTTTGGGTAGACGATATTGTGGGCATGGAAATGCCGCCTGAAGCGATGCCCGATGAACTGCGAAAAGTTTTTTACAACAACGACGGCACCAAAACCATGATGCTCGTGCAGTATAAAAACTCCGGCTCGTCGGATGAAACCTTAAAGGCTGTTGCCCAAATTAAAAAATTGGCTAACGAAAAAACCTTTATCAGCGGACTTTCCGCTATCACGCAGGACACGAAAGAGTTAACCGATAAAGAGGCACCGGTTTATATTGCAGTTGCCGTTCTTTTGGCACTCGCCATTATGTCCTTTATGATGGAATCTTGGATTTTGCCGCTGCTTATCCTCATGGCACTGGGTATGGCAATCCTGTACAACATGGGTACGAACTTCGTACAAGGCGAAATTTCCTTCTTAACGCAGGCGATTGCCGCTATCCTACAGCTCGGTGTTACCATGGACTACTCCATCTTCCTGATGGACCGCTACACCGAAGAAAAAATCAAATGCCCGAATGACCGTTCCGAGGCTATGGCAAGAGCGGTTACACAATCCTTTACCGCATTAATGGGCAGCTCCTTAACCACGATTTTCGGTTTCGTTGCACTTTGCTTCATGCGCTTGAAGCTCGGCTTCGACATCGGCTTCGTTATGGCAAAGGGCGTTGTCTTCGGCGTATTAACCGTTATCTTCATCTTGCCGGAAATCATCCTTCTCTTTGAAGATTCGATTAACAAATATAAGCATAAGAGCATTGTACCGCACTTTGATAAGCTCAATGCATGGGTCATCAAGCACAACAAAGTGTTCGTTACACTCTTTATCGTTTTGCTGATTCCCGCCTACATCGTACAGGGCAACGCCAGCGTTTATTACAATATGGATAAGGCGCTTCCGCAGGACCTCATTTCGATTGAAGGCTTGAACACCTTAAAAGATGAATTCAATATGGCATCCACCCAGTTTATTTTAGTGGATGACAGCATCCCTGCCGGTAAGCTCATTCAAATGGAAAATGAGATTAACGAAATGGACGGTATCGCTTCCATGCTCGCCTACAACAGTCTGTTAGGCCCCGCAGTGCCGGATGATATTTTACCGAATTCCTTAACCGAAATTTGCAAGCAGGACGGCAAGCAAATGATTATGGTTAATTCCGAATATGGTGCGGCAAGCGATGAACTCAATAACCAGCTCGACAAAATGGAAGAAATCGTCAAGCGCTATGACCCGACCGCGAAAATCACGGGCGAGGGTGCGCTGACCAAGGACTTAATTACGACGATTGACCGAGACTTCATTGTTACGGGTGTGCTTTCGATTGCGGCGATCTTCATTTTGATTGCAATCTGCTTCAAATCCTTCTCCTTGCCCGTTCTGTTGGTACTCTCCATTGAGCTTGCTATTTGGCTGAACCTTTCGATATCGACGCTCATGGGAACGGAGATTTCCTTCGTTTCACCGACCGTTATCAACTGCGTACAGCTCGGTGCAACCGTTGACTATGCGATTCTTTTAACCACGCGTTTCCGTGAAGAAATCCGCTTGGGTCTTCCCAAGAAAACCGCAATTCTCAATGCGGCGAATGCAGCAGAACGTTCCGTTTTGCAGAGTGCTTCGGTTTTCTTTATTGCAACCTTCGGTGTATATCTCATCTGCGATATTTCCTTAATCAAGGGCATTTGTGCACTCCTTGCAAGAGGTTCTTTAATCAGCGCCTTGAGCATTGTGTTCTTCTTAACCCCTGTACTCTATGTTAGCGAAGGCTTAATTAAAAAAACAACCTTCTGGTGGAATAAAGAAAAACCGGCCAACAAGAAATTATTCAAGCTGCGTAAGAAAAGTGAGGTAAAACAAGATGCGTAAAGAACTGTTTTTAAAGCTTACAGCGCTCCTGCTCGTTGCGGTGCTTCTCACCCTGACCTTCAGCGCCTGCGGCAAAAAGGCTAAGACTGATAACGAGATTTTAGATTCGGAATTAAACGGTACCGAATATAAACAAACCGCTTATGACACCATAGCCGATCCTAAGGATGTCAAGAAAGAAGAAAGCGTATACATTAACTTAAAGTCCAGCGGCGAAGTTTACAGAGTAAACGTTACCGACTGGCTCCACACCCCGACACCGCAGGTTCGTATTGCGGACGTCAGCGACCTCGAAAACATTCAGAATGTAAACACCCTTACAGAGCCGGTTCGAGAGAATGATATGCTCTACTGGGATATGGACACTACCGACCTCTACTACAGCGGTCAAAGCAAAAAGAATCCGCCCGTAAACTTCACCGTACAGTATTTCTTGAACGGCGAGGAGCTTTCTGCGGAGGACATTGCCGGTAAAGCAGGCGATGTTGCCATTAAAATTACCTTAACCAACACTTTAGAACAAACCGTCACCGTAGATAAGAAAAACTACGAAGTCATTACTCCCATGCTTGTAGCAGGTGGTACGATTTTACCGGAGGACACCTTCTCCAATATCGCGATTGACTATGGTACAGCTGTAAGCGACGGCGCAAAGCAGCTTGTGTTCTTTGCAGGTATCCCCGGCATGGATGAAAGCCTCGGCCTTTCCGAACTCAATCTCGCCGGCATCGACAAGGCAATGTATACCAATACCTACACCATTACCGCACACACCGAATCCTTTAAGCTCGGCAATATGCTCTTCGCAGTTATGCCGTTCTCCTCCATCGGTTCTGTTGGTAAGGGCGGCTTGACCGAAGGCATCGACGGCATCAAGGAACTGCTTACCGATATGGAAAGAGTACAGGCCGCTATGGAAGGTCTCGATATGCAGAAAATCATCGACCTTTTATACGGTGATTCTGCAAAGGTAAAGCGCGTCATGAATACGGTAACCGACGCGGCAAACCTCTACACCGAAAACGAGAAAATGCTCAAGGTGCTCGGTTCCTACATGACAGAGGATAATATCAAAAAGCTCGATAAGCTCATGGTAGACCTCGAAAAGACCGATATGGATGCCGTTTCCAAAACCCTCAGCGACCCGAAGCTCAAAATGCTCTTAATGCTCTTGCCGCAGCTTTCTCAGAGCCTTTCCAATGTTTCAGAGCTTGCGGCAGACTTAAACGATGTTATGCCGATTTTCAGAAGCCTTTCCAAAGAAATGGAAGACCCGGAAATTCAGAAGTGCTTGGAGGATTTACCCAAGACCTTAAAGCGTCTCAACGATATTATCACTGTACTCAACAAGAACAAAGAAGTTTTGGCTGTAGCCGGTGCGTTCGTTAGCCCCGACAATCAGCAGTATGTACAGACCTTGACCGACACCGCAGAAAAATATGCAAACCTCGGTAGCCTTTCCGAAGCACAAATCAATGCGCTTTCCAAACGCGCTAAGGCATGGTTACAAAGCGGCAGCTCTTATGACATCTTTACCAGCCGTCCGGAAAATGTAAAATCCACGGTTATGTTTGCTTATAAAACGGATGCTATTGACGCACCGAAGCAGGAAGAAGCTGCAGAAGGTGAAGAAGCCCAGAGCGGCAATAAGTTCGTAGCTTGGTGCAAGCGCGTGTTCTTAGGTCAAGGCAAATAAACCGCTTGAAAAGAACCCAAAATTTTTTCAAAACGAAGGGGTTTCAAGATTGAAATTCCTTGGGGTATATAGTATAATAAAGATTGCTTTGTGAGGGCTTTTTCGAAAGAACTCACAAAGCAATAAAAGCAAAAGGAAGTGACCTTATGAAGGTAGATGCATGCGTCAAAAAGGAGACAGGCTATATTACCGCTTGTGTTCTGATTTTGAGTGCGCTGATGGAGGCGGTGTTCTTAGTTTCTCATCATTGGGATTTAACCGTGCTTTACGGCAATCTCTTGGGCGCGGCAGTGGCGATTGCCAATTTCTTCCTCATGGGGCTTACGGTGCAAAAAGCAATGGATAAGGATGAAAAAGAGGCGGCGACCGGCATGAAGGCTTCGCAGGCACTGCGTATGGTGTTCCTCTTTGCCGCAGCGGCGCTCGGCGTTTCTCTTTCCTGCTTCAATACCATTGCCGTATTGCTGCCCTTATTTTTCCCCCGCCTTGCCATTATGGCAAGACCGCTTTTCACAAAAAAAGGAACAAAGGCTTAACTTCGGTGAAGCCTTGGTAAAAAAGAAGGTGAAAAAGAAAATGAAAGAAAAAACTGCCCGTTTTAAAGCAGTGGACATTTTGCTTCTTTGCTTAATGGTTTTGCCGATTCTTGTGGGTATAGCCCTCAAAGTCCTCTTGATTCCGGCAGCAGACGGCATTGAAATAACGGGCGCGCATATCTTCTTTACCCTGAAACTTCCGCTTTGGGATTTACCGATTACGGAGGCACAGGTCAACTCTTGGCTCGTGATGTGTTCGGCACTTTTCCTTTGCCTTTATTTAACACACGGCATCAAAGCGGGCGTTAAAACTCGTCGTCAAGGCGTTGCAGAGTGGATTGTGGAAAAGACAGAGGGTTTGGTTGACGAAAACATGGGCGATTACTTCAAAAGCTTTGGCCCGTTTATCGCTGCGATTCTTTGCCTGTCGGCATTTTCGAGCCTCGTTACACTCGTCGGGCTCTATCCGCCGACCTCCGACATCAACATTGTCGGCGGCTGGGCAATTCTCGTCTTTATCCTCATTACTTATTATAAGATGAAATGCGGACCCTGGCATTATGTCAAAAGTTTTGCGGAACCCGTTGCCTTCCTTTTACCGCTCAATTTGGTCGGTGAAATCGCAACCCCCGTTTCCATGGCGTTCCGTCATTACGGTAACGTACTTTCCGGCTCGATTATCGCAACCCTCGTTGCCGCCGGATTGCAGGGCGTGTCCCACATGGTTCTCGCGTGGCTGCCCGGAAAGCTTGCGGAATTCCCACTTTTACAGATTGGCTTACCCGCCATTCTTTCGGCTTACTTCGACGTATTCAGCGGATGCTTGCAGGCGTTTATTTTCGCTATGCTGACTATGCTCTACGTTGCAGGCGCCTTCTCTCCTGAGGACTATGAGAAGCGCAAAGCTAAGAAAAAAGCAAAAAAAGCAAAAGCCCAATAAACATAAGTTTTAGAAATTTTTAAAACATGGAGGAAATCAAAATGTTAGAACTTGCAATTGGTATCATTTTAGGTTGTTGTGCACTCGGCGCCGGCGTTGCGATGATCGCAGGTATCGGCCCTGGTATCGGTGAAGGTAACGCAGTAGCTAAGGCTTGTGAAGCTATCGGCAGACAGCCCGAAAGCAGAGGTCAAGTTACCACAACCATGCTCATGGGTTGTGCAGTTGCAGAAACCACAGGTCTTTATGCACTTGTTATCGCTATCCTTCTTCTCTTCGTTGCCCCCGGCCGTTTCGTAGACATCTTAATGCAGTTCATCGGCTAATTTTAAGGGAACGAACGAAAATAGGAGTGAAAGAACATGATGCAATCGCTCGAAATCATATCTGTTAATATTTGGCAGATTGTGATTTCTCTTTGCAACCTTCTGATTTTGTTTCTGATTATCAAAAAGTTTCTCTTTAAGCCGGTCAAGAATATGATGGCAAAAAGAAATGCGGAAATAAAAGCGCAGTACGACAATGCCGAAGCGGCAGAACAGAGCGCACTGCAAAACAAGGAAGCATGGGAAAAGAAAATGGATGCCGCTCATTTAGAAGCGGACGAAATCGAAAAGGCAGCAAAACAGCGTGCCGAGCGCCAGAGCGATAAGATTCTTATGGATGCGAAAGAGCAGGCCGAAGGCATCTTAAAGCGCGCAGAGGTAGCCGCTGCTGCTGAAAAGAAAAAGGCAGAAAAGGACATTCAAACGCAAATCGTCGATGTGTCTGCACTTCTTACTGAGAAAATGCTCAAGAAGAAGCTCAATGAAGACGATCATCACGAATTAATCGGTGCCTTTATGCAGGAAATAGGTGAACACCATGACGCAAACGAGTAGAGAATACGCCGTTGCGCTCTTCACCTTAGGTAAAGAAACCGACACCGAAAAGGAGATTTGTGATTCCTTAGAGGTTGTCGATGCCGTATTCAAAGAAAATCCCGAATATTTAGAGTTTTTATCCTCGCCGAGCATTCCGAAAAAGGAACGCCTTGATGCCGTAAACACTCTTTTAGAGGGACGTGTTCACGAATACGTTTGCTCGTTTGTTTGCCTGTTGTGTGAGCATGGCAAGATTTTTGAATTCTCGGACTGCGTCGAAGATTATAAGAGCTTCTTTAGAATGCTCGAGCAGGTTTCTGTTGCACACGTGCGAAGCGTTGTTCCGCTCAGTGAAGCAGAAAAGCTGGAACTTACAGAGAAATTCCAGAAAATTTGCGGGCATCAAGTGACCTTGGAATGTACCGAAGATGCATCGCTCATCGGCGGTATGGTCGTGGAAATCGACGGCAAGGTCTATGACGGCAGTCTGAAACAGTATTTAAGTGATATAAAGGAAGTGATGTGCCAATGAGTCAAAAGCCCGAAGAAATCAGCAACATCATTAAAGAACAAATCAAGCATTATAAAAACCATATTGAGATGTCCGAGGTCGGCACGGTTGTCCTTGTCGGCGACGGTATTGCGAGAGTTTACGGCCTTCGCAACTGTATGGCAAATGAGCTTTTGAAATTTGATGACGGCAGTGTCGGCATTGCGCAGAACCTCGAAACCGAGACCGTTTCTGTTGCAGTTTTATCCGACGATAACCATATTAAAGAGGGCACAACCGTTCGCCGTTCCGGTGAGGTTGTTTCCGTTCCGGTCGGCGAAGCGCTCCTCGGCAGAATTGTCAATGCGCTCGGTGAGCCCATCGACGGCAAAGGTCCGGTAGAAACTACCGCCACCCGTCCGATTGAATCCGAAGCCCCCGGCATTATTGAAAGACAGAGCGTTTCCGTTCCGCTGCAGACCGGTATTAAGGCAATCGATAGTATGATTCCGATTGGTAGAGGTCAGCGTGAACTCATCATCGGTGACAGACAGACCGGTAAAACCGAAATCGTTACCGATACCATTATCAACCAGAAAAACAGCGATGTTATCTGCATCTATGTTGCTATCGGTCAGAAGAGCACTTCGGTGGTTCAGCTCGCGAACGAATTAGAGCGTGCAGGCGCAATGGATTACACCATTATCGTTTCCGCTTCTGCTTCTGAGAGCGCACCGCTCCAGTACATTGCACCGTATGCAGGTTGTGCAATGGCAGAATACTTCAGAGAACAGGGTAAGGACGTTTTAATCGTATACGATGACCTTTCCAAGCACGCAGTAGCTTACCGTGCACTGTCTCTTCTGATTAGAAGACCCCCCGGACGTGAAGCTTACCCCGGCGACGTTTTCTATTTGCATTCCAGACTCTTAGAGCGTGCCGCTTGCGTAGCACCCGAGTACGGCGGCGGTTCCATTACCGCACTTCCGATTATCGAAACACAGGCAGGCGACGTTTCCGCTTATATTCCGACCAACGTAATTTCCATTACCGACGGTCAGATCTTCCTCGAAACCGAGCTTTTCCACGCAGGCGTTATGCCGGCTATCAACCCCGGTATTTCCGTTAGCCGTGTTGGTGGTTCTGCACAGATTAAGCCGATGAAAAAGGTTTCGGGCGAACTCAAGCTTCTCTATTCTCAGTACAGAGAATTAAAGGCGTTCTCTCAGTTCGGCAGTGACCTCGATGCAGATACCAAGGCACGTCTTGCCCTCGGTGAACGTATCGTAGAGGTTTTGAAGCAGGGCAGAAATGCACCGGTTCGCGTCGGCTGTCAGGTTGCTATCGTTTATGCGGTTATCAACGGCTATTTAAACGATGTAGCAGTTAAGGATGTTAAGAAGTACGAAGCAAAGCTTTACGACAAAATGGAAAATGAGCACAAAGCGCTCTTAGACCGCTTAGAGGCAGGCCATTTTGAAGATGAGGATGTTGAAAACCTCAAGGGCGTCTTAGAAGAAATGCAGAGGTGATAAACGGTGGGAGCAGATATTAAAAGCCTGAGAGTCCGCATGAAAAGCGTGGACTCCACCCTGCACCTGACCAAAGCGATGGGGCTTGTCGCTTCATCAAAATTGCACCGCGCCCTTAAAAATATGAACAAAAGCAAGGCTTATGCCAATGCCGTTTCGGAGATCGTCGATACTTTGACCCTTTCTCCGGAGGCAATGCGCAGTCCCTTTATGCAGGAGCGAGAGAGCGGCAAAATCAAGCTCATCGTGATTGCGGGTGACAGAGGTCTTGCGGGCGGCTATAATGCCAATATCTTCCGCTTTATGCGTGACTATGAGGACGCAGAAGTCATCACCATAGGTAAACGTGCTTGCACGAGATACGGTCAAGAAATCAATTCTTCCGAGCATTTTTCTTCCGAAGATGCCGCGGCACTTTCGAAGAAGCTTTGTGAAGAATTCAAAAACGGCGAGTTCCAAAAGCTCGGCATTGTTTCGACCACCTATAAATCAATGATGTCACAGGAAGCGGGCGTGCAGTGGGTATTGCCGCTGACGAAAAACGAAGATGCAAAACCCCACAGCATTTTGTTTGAGCCGAATGAAACCGAGATTTTAAATGCCGCAGTGCCCTTATATGTTTCGGGCGTCTTAATGGCGGCTGTGCGTGAAAGCTTTGCAAGTGAAATTGCCGCCAGACGTGTGGCAATGGATTCCGCAGGCAAGAATGCACAGGAAATGCTCGACAACTTACAGCTCAACTACAATATGGCACGTCAAGGTGCGATTACGCAGGAGATTACGGAAATTGTCGCGGGCAGCGGCGATTAAAGGAGTGGACAACTTGGAGAATACAGGCATCGTAACACAGGTCATGGGTCCTGTTGTTGACGTTCGTTTTGAAAACGCAGAGTTGCCGGCGATTTACAATGCGCTGACAATTCCGATTGGCGAAAGAACGCTGACTGTAGAGGTTGCACAGCACATCGGTGACAACACCGTTCGCTGCATTGCAATGGCTTCTACAGACGGCTTAAAGAGAGGCACACCCGTTACCGATACCAAGAGAGCAATCAGTGTTCCGGTCGGTAAGGAAACCCTCGGCAGAATTTTCAACGTGCTTGGCGAAACCGTAGATAACGGCGACGAAGTGAAAGCCAAAGAGCGTTGGGATATTCACAGAGCGGCGCCGGATTATGAAGATTTGGCGGCGTCTACAGAAATTCTCGAAACCGGTATTAAGGTTATCGACCTTATCTGCCCCTATTCTAAGGGCGGTAAAATCGGTTTGTTCGGCGGTGCAGGTGTTGGTAAGACCGTTCTTATCATGGAGCTTATCAACAACATCGCAAAACAGCACGGCGGTCTTTCTGTTTTCACCGGTGTTGGTGAACGTACCCGTGAAGGTAATGACCTTTACTGCGAAATGAAAGAATCCGGCGTTTTAGACAAAACCACCTTGGTTTACGGCCAGATGAACGAGCCGCCCGGAGCTAGAATGCGTGTTGCGCTTTCCGGTCTTACCATGGCAGAATACTTCAGAGACCAAGAAAATCAAGATGTTTTGCTTTTCATTGACAACATCTTCCGCTTTACACAGGCAGGTAGTGAAGTTTCCGCACTTCTCGGCAGAATGCCGTCCGCCGTTGGTTATCAGCCGACCTTGGCGAATGAAATGGGCGCCTTGCAGGAAAGAATTACTTCCACAAAGAAGGGTTCTATCACTTCTGTTCAGGCCATTTACGTTCCCGCGGATGACTTGACCGACCCCGCACCGGCAACCACCTTCGCGCACTTGGATGCACAGACGGTTCTTTCCCGTGCGATTTCTTCTCAGGGTATTTATCCGGCAGTTGACCCGTTGGAGTCCACCAGCCGTATCTTGATGCCCGAGGTTGTCGGCGAAGAACATTATGCCGTTGCAAGAGAAGTACAGAGAATCTTACAGCGCTATAACGAACTTATGGATATCATTGCAATCATGGGTATGGATGAACTTTCCGATGAGGACAAGGTCTTAGTTGCAAGAGCCAGAAAGATTCAGAGATTCTTATCTCAGCCCTTCGACGTATCCGAAAAATTCACCGGTATCCCCGGTACCTATGTTCCGCTGAAAGAAACCGTTCGCGGCTTTAAGGAAATCGTAGAAGGTAAGCACGATGACTTACCCGAATCCGCATTCCTCTTCGCCGGTACGATTGATGACGTAGTGGAAAAGGCAAAGAAGGTAAAGGCATGAGTAGCTATACATTAAAAATCACTTCGCCCGACGGCGTAGTGTTCGAGGATAGCGTAGAAATGCTCAGTCTCCGCGGTGCAGCCGGCGACCTCGCCGTGCTCGCGGGTCACATTCCCTTTGTCACCTCGGTGCAAAAGGGTGTTTGCAAGGTTGTTCTTGCCGACGGCACAGAAAAGGAAGCCGAAACAGACGGCGGCCTTTTGACCGTAGGCAGTGACGAAACCATTTTCCTTTCCGACACCTTTAAGTGGAAGGAATAAAGGAAAACCTTTAAAAAATAAGCAAAACCGTCCCTATTTTAGGGGCGGTTTTCTTTTGCCTTTTCTTGACTTTTAGCCCTAAAAACACTATACTTATGGTATATCTTGTTGAAAATTTAACAGAGGTGGAATATATGAAAACAGAACAGTTTCTTTACGGTACTTTAAAGGACGGCAGAGCCGTTCCGGCGTTTAAAATCACCAACGAAAAAGGCGCTTATGTGGAGCTTATCGCTTACGGCGCAACCTTAAATAAAATCGTAGTGCCCGACAAAAACGGCGTTTTAGAGGACGTTTTGGTCGGCTTTGATACCTTAGAGGGTCAGCTTCTTTGCACTGAATCCAACGGCAGAACCGTCGGCAGAGTGGCAAACCGTATTGCTGGTAACGGCATCACGATTGACGGCAAAAATTACCCGATTACCAAGAATGTGGACGGCAAATTTACCCTCCACGGCAATCATGAATATGCCACAGCCCTTTGGAATGCCGAAATCCTCGGCGACAATGCCGTAAAATTCTCTTACGACAGCAAAGACGGCAACGAGGGCTTCCCCGGCAATGTTCATAACGAAGTGACCATGTCCTTCAGCGAGGATTGCAAGGTAAAAATTCATTACGAAGCACATACCGATGCACCGACCGCAATCAACATGACCAATCACGCCTACTTTAACTTAGCAGGCTATGATGCAGAGCAGATTGTGGACCACGAAGTACAGCTTTTCTGCGATGCTTATACACCCACCAATACCGACTGCATCCCGACCGGCGAAATCCGCTCGGTTGCGGGTACACCGTTTGACTTCAGACAGCCCAAGACCATTCGACAGGATGTCGATGCAGACGATGAGCAGTTAAAGCTTGGCATCGGCTATGACCACAACTTTGCGATTGCCGATTATGACGGCACACTTCGCAAGTTTGCGATTGTCAAAGAACCCAAAACGGGCAGAGTGATGACCGCTTACACCGACCTTCCGGGCGTGCAGTTCTATATCGGCAACTGGATGGGTAAACAGCAAATCGGTAAGGGCGGCAAGGAAATTTTATACCGTCAGGGCTTCTGCCTCGAGACCCAGTATTTCCCCGATGCCATGAATCACGACACCTTTATTCCGTGTCTCTTCACCCCCGAAAAGCCCTATATTTCGGAAACCGTTTACGCTTTCTCTGCGGAATAAGCGGAACACTTCGCGAAAGGAACGGGAAAAAATAGAGAGATTTACAAATGCTTTTTCCTTTGTTCATAATTTGGATTTAAAAATTTTATACTATATTTACATGTAAAAAAGAAAGGGTGATTCCCGATGCCGAATGAAAAGATTTTGGTTGTCGATGATGATAACAATATTTGCGAGCTTTTGCGTTTGTATCTCGAAAAAGAGGGGTATTTAGTAAAAATCGTGAATGACGGTGTGTCCGCTGTCAATGCCTTTAAACAGGAAAAACCGGACCTTATGATTTTGGATATTATGCTTCCGAAGCTCGATGGCTGGCAGGTTTGCCGTGAAATCCGCAAGATTTCCGATAAGCCCATTATCATGCTGACCGCAAAGGGCGAGACCTTCGACAAGGTGCTCGGTTTAGAGCTTGGTGCAGATGACTATATGACCAAGCCCTTCGATACCAAAGAAATGGTGGCAAGAATCAAGGCTGTACTTCGTCGTTCCGGCGGCGGTGCGGCTTCCGATTCCGTGAAGGAAGTTGTCTTTGACAACCTTTCCGTAAACCTCACCAACTACGAAATGAAGGTTAAGGGCGTGCCGATTGATACGCCGCCCAAAGAGCTGGAATTGATTTATCACCTCGCCGCAAATCCGAACCGTGTATTCACACGCGACCAGCTTCTCGATGAGGTTTGGGGCTTCGATTACTACGGCGACTCGAGAACCGTTGACGTTCACGTAAAGCGTCTTCGTGAAAAATTAGAGGGCGTTTCCACAAAATGGGAACTCAAAACGGTTTGGGGCGTAGGCTATAAATTTGAAACAAAGGAATAAGAGAAAATGAAAGCGAAACTTCAACACATGCGGCAAAAAATTTCGCATCATTTTAACCACCAGTCCCTGTTTGCCAAATATTTTTCCGTGTTCTTCATCATGGTTTTTATTTGCTTTCTCGTGCTGGGCATGACGCTTTCTCTCTTCGTTTCCAATTACTGGACAGCGCAAAAAGAGCATATCTTAAAAGAGAATGCCAAAACAGTCGCAGAAAACAGCTCCCACGTGCTGACCTCCTGGTTGCAGGAGGAGCCGGAGGGCGCGATTCTCTTTGTCTCCAATACGCTGACTACGGTTTCGCGTGCGATTGATGCGGATGTATTTATTTGCGATACCAACGGACGTGTCATTCTTTGTAAGGAACTGATGACCTCAGAAATCGAAATGCGTCCGAACGGGGCGTGTGAGATTCACAACGCCTATCAAATTCCCCAGGAAGTGCTGGAAAAGGTCAATGACGGCGGCTTCTGCACCCGTGGCAAATTAGGCGGCGTGTACGAACATTCCCATTTGGTTGCCGCAGAGCCACTTTTGGCTTACGGCGATATTATCGGCTATGTGTTCGCCGCAGAGCCTGTAAGTCTGCGCTTTAAGGATTATATCTTCGATGTTGTGCGGATGTTTATTTTCGCTTCTCTGTTGGCACTTTCTATCGGCTTCGTGGTCATTTATGTGTTCACCTATAACCTCGTGCGTCCCTTAAATGAGATGTCTAAGGCGACCAAGGCGTATGCAACGGGCGATTTCAGCCCACGTGTGCGTGTCCGAGGGGAGGATGAACTGGCAGAACTGATGACGGCGTTTAACCAAATGGCGACAGCGCTTTCCATTCAGGAATCCACCAGGCGCAGCTTTGTTGCGAATGTCTCCCATGAGCTGAAAACACCGATGACAACAATCGGCGGCTTCATTGACGGCATTTTAGACGGCACGATTTCGCCCGAACAGCAAAATCATTATTTGGAAATTGTTTCCAATGAAACCAAGCGCTTGGCGCGACTGGTTACGGCGATGCTCAATATGTCGAAAATCGAAGCGGGCGAATTACAGCTTCAACTGAAGGATTTCGACTTGACGCAGGAGATTTTCAGCACCATGCTGAACTTCGAGCAAATCATCGAAAAGAAAAATATCCGCGTAGAGGGGCTCGATGCTTTACAGCCGACCATGATTCGTGCGGATAAGGATATGCTGCATCAAGTCATTTACAACTTGACGGATAACGCAGTCAAGTTCACCGAAAACGGGGCAATTCAGGTCTTTGTTTCTCAAAATGCCGTGGAAACAACCGTCAGCATCCGTAATACCGGTGCGGGCATTTCCTCCGAAGAACTTTCCCGCGTATTTGAGCGTTTCTATAAGGTCGATAAGTCGAGAAGTTATGATGTCAAGGGCGCAGGCCTTGGGCTTTATATCTGCAAAACGATTATCGAAATGCACGGCGGAACGATTTGGGTACGCAGTGCCGAAAACGAGTTTACAGAGTTCTCTTTCACCATTCCGAAAGAAATAAAACCGCTCGAAAAGAAACACAAATAAAATATAAGATTTCTTTAAACCTTATTCATATGAAGTTAACATAAGCGCAAGATACTATAGATAATGATTTTCAAAGGAGGAACACAGGATTATGTGTGACGACTTAAATAATACACCGCAAGAGGATGCGAAACCCCAAAGCTTCGAGGGTACGCCGGAGCCTCAAACGCAAGATACAGCACAGCGTGCCCCGCAAAATGAACCGCATCCTAACTATGGTTATCCATATGCTTCGGGGCAAATGCCGGGCAGTCAGCCTACCGGCACCTACACACAGCCGAATCAGACGGCAGGCTATACAGCAGGTTATGCGCCCGTTCCGCCGGTGCCGCCGAAAAAGAAGAAAAAGAAAACAGGGCTTATTGTTTTCCTTTCCATTTTAGGGGCTTGTGTCTTAATCAGTATCATCGGCGTTATCTTTGCTGCTGTTACCGACGGCAAACCCCACACCAATTCTCCCGATGTTTCGGCAGATATTGAAATCGGCGATTCTCCCATTGCACCGACCAAAGATGAAAATGGTGCGCTCACCGCAAAAGGTGTTTATGAAAAGGTAAAAGATGCTTCTGTAGGTGTTTTGGTTTATAAAAACAGCTCCTTCAGTAACACCTCTTTAGCAGGGCAGGGCAGCGGCGTCATTGTCGGTGAGGACAAAACTCACACCTATACCTACGTTGTAACCTGTGCCCATGTAATCAACGGCGGCGAAACCGTTAAGGTACAGCTCCATGATGAAACCCAGTACGATGCAGTTATCGTCGGTTATGATTCCAGAACCGACATCGGCGTGCTTCGTTTACGCGTGACCGGCCTTACCGCTTGCGAAATCGGCGATTCCGATAAGCTTTCGGTTGGCGAACCGGTATTTGCTATCGGTAACCCCGGCGGCGTTTCCTTTGCCGGTTCCTTTACAGACGGTATGGTTTCCGCAATCTCCCGTCCGGTAGACAGCGAAATCGGTTACGAAATGCTTTGCATTCAGCATACCGCGGCCATTAACCCCGGCAACTCCGGCGGTGCATTGGTCAATGCTTACGGTCAGCTTGTCGGCATCAACTCTTCTAAAATTGCCGGTGAAGGCTATGAGGGCATGGGCTTCTCTGTACCGAGCAAGACCGTAAAAGAAGTTTTCGACGAAATCGTAGCCAACGGCTATGTCACCAACCGTGCAAAGCTCGGTATTCAGTATTTCCCGGCTTCTTCTAATCAGATGTACAGCATGATTGTCGGCGCCAACCACTTGCCGGCAGGCACGATTGTTATTCAGTCTGTTACCACAGACAGCGACCTTGCAAATCAAGATGTTCAAAAGGGTGATATGATTACCAAGGTCAACGGCAAGGAACTCGATAATGCAGATATTCTGCCGGATGTGATTGAAAATGCTAACGTCGGGGATGAAATCACCTTGACCATCAGCCGCGTAGATGTGAAAAACAACTACGAATTGCACGAATTTGAAGTGAAGGTCAAATTGATTGAAGATAAAGGTACGGCGGCACCGGCTGCAGAACCGACCTCCGACCACGGCTTCTATAATCCCTTCAGTGACTTTGGCTTCGGTCAATAATCTATAGCAAAAAGCACCTGCGCAAGAGGGCGTGGGTGCTTTTCTTTTGCTTTGTGCATTGACACGCTGTAAAATGAATATTATAATTTATAGTAATGAGAAAAAGGAGCGAATCAGCTATGTTTAAAGAAACTAATTTACGTGCTTTAGAAGGCTCTCCCGTCAAGATGATTGCAGAGGATTGGGCACTCTTGGCCGCCGGTAACGAGGCACATTTTAACACCATGACCGTCAGCTGGGGCGGTGTAGGCGAGCTTTGGGGCAGAGATGTGGCTTTTGTTTTTGTTCGTCCGCAGAGATATACCTATGAATTTATGGAAAACAGTGATACCTTCACTTTAACCTTCTTCGGCGGCGATTATAAAAAAGAACTCGGCATTTGCGGCAAGGTTTCCGGCAGAGATACCGACAAAGTCAAAGAAACCGGCCTTACCCCGTGGGCAGTCGAGAACGGCGTTTCCTTTAAAGAGGCGAAAACCGTTATGGTCTGCAAGAAGATTGCGGTTTCCGATATGAAACCCGAAAGCTTCTTGGATGAAAGCATCAAAAACAATTACCACGGCGATGATTACCACAGAATCTATGTCGGCGAGGTCTTAAAGGTCTATGTTGCCGAATAAGAAAGATTTTTAAAGAATTTTAAAAAAACTTTTAAAAAAGACTTGCAATTTGTAAGGAGCTGTGTTATACTAACAAAGTACTTGAGAGATGACGTATAACACAGTTTCTCAAAAGTCGGTGTTTATTGCGATGAGGGTCCACCCGTTCCCATTCCGAACACGGTAGTTAAGCTCATTCGCGCCGAAAATACCTGGAAGCGGCCCGGGAAAATAGGTCGGCGCCGACATTACAAAAGTAGTTCTCCAATAGGGGAGCTATTTTTTTGTCCTTTTTTAAAGCTAAAAAAGAAATTTAAAAAACTTTCAAAAAAGGCTTGCAATTTTAAAACAACTGTGGTATACTAATTGAGCACTTGAGAGATGACCTTTATAGAGTTTCTCAAAAGTCGGTGTTTATTGCGATGAGGGTCCACCCGTTCCCATTCCGAACACGGTAGTTAAGCTCATTCGCGCCGAAAATAC
>RCNI01000186.1_pt1 | contig 41191 bp, 42 predicted proteins | sample 2041151 | NCBI WGS metagenome assembly RCNI01 (sample SAMN09708214, study PRJNA481090) | feces metagenome | isolation source: feces | place: Antarctica: Albino Rookery
CATTTGAAATTACTCCAGTAGAAGAAGAACAATCTCAAGCAGTAGAAAACACATATTTTGTACAACCAATACAAGAAGAAAATCAACCACAAGTTGTAGAAAATAATGAAATGGAAAATGAACCTACAATTGAAATTACTCCAGTAGAAGAAGAACAATCTCAAGCAGTAGAAAATCCATACTTTGTAGAGCCAGTACAAGAACAACAAGAAGAAGTTATAGAAGTTCCAGAAGTACAAAGTGAACCTACAATTGAAGTTACTCCAGTAGAAGAGAATCCATACTTTGTAGAACCAGAAAATAATGAAATGGAAAGTGAACCTACAATTGAAATTACTCCAGTAGAAGAGAAACCTCAAGTAGAAGAAAACACATATTTTGTACAGCCAACACAAGAAGAACAACAACCACAAGTTGTAGAAAATAAAGCAAGTGAAGAAGTTAATCAAATTGAATTAAATTCTACTATAAATGAAGATAATTCATATGTAGATGAATTAATTGAAAAAGAAAAATCAGAAGAAAATGTAATAAATGAACCAGAAGTACAAAAAGCTAATATAGAAGAAAATGAAAATTTATCAGATGAATTAGCTAGAGAAGTACAAAAAGAAATTGAAGAAAATACAGATGAAGTAGATGATTTCTTCGATTATATCGGAGATGAATATTTAGAAGAAGAAATTAGTAATGATAATGAAAAATCAAATGAGTTGCTAGAAGATAATATAAAAGAAGAAACTCCAATTTCAAATCAAAAACAAGAATTTGAAAAAAATACATATTTCGGAGAAGTTAAACCGCTTATAAATAAAGAAATTCCAAAAGAAATTGAAGTACCAGTTCAACCTGTTATAGAGCCAAAACAAGAAGATGTAAAAGAAGAAAAAATAAATTTACCAAAAACTCCAGAAGAAAAAGCACAAGAAGAAATAGAAAAAAATGAAAATATAATAAGAGAATGTAGAAAGAAAATGTATGTATATGAACAAAGTTATACAGATGAAATCTTAAAATATAATAGAGAATATACAGATTTGAAAAAAGAAATAGAAAGATGTAAAAATAATATACTATTAGTTAAATTAAAAGGCGTAGAATCAGATAATAAAGTTGAAGAAAAAACAGAAAATAAAAACTTAGAAGATGTATTAAATTCAGATAGAATGAAAACATTATTAGAAGATGAACCTTTATTTGAAATAAAATCAAATGACGATTATATAAATCAAGATTTAAATACTATTACTAATAATAATGATTCATATAAAGAATCAATAATAAGCAATGTACAGTATAAAAATCCTGAAGAGTTAAATAATATATATGAGAAAATAAAAACAGATGTAGAACCTGTTAGTGAAAAGGATAGAGGATTTATTACTAATGATGTGCCTTTAGATGCTTTTATAGATAAAGATAAGAAAAAAGGAATTAAAGAATTTATTAAAAAAATATTTAAAAAATAGTTGACAAACTCCTTATATTAGTGTATAATTTAAGAGAAGTGATAAAAATTATCATTTTTGAAAGGAGATAGTTGTGAATTATTCTAAGCAAAACACATTAATATTGGATGTAATCAAAAATAATAAAACTCATCCAAATGTAGAAGCTATATATAAAGAAGTACTAAAGAAAAACGATAAAGTTAGTTTAGCTACTGTATATAGAAATTTAGAAAAATTATATAAGAGTAATCTTATAACAAAAGTTGTATTGCCAAATAAACAAGAAAGATATGATGGCAATATAGAAAAACATTATCATGCTGTTTGTAAAGAATGTGGAGAAATAATAGATATATTTACAGATTATTTTGATGAAATAGATAAGATAACACAAGAAAAAACAGGAATAGAAATATTAGATCATGATATATTATTTACAACTATATGTTCAAAATGTAAAAATAATTAGGAGGAATTTAGAATGGAATTAAAAGGAACAAAAACAGAACAAAACTTACAAAACGCTTTTGCAGGAGAATCAATGGCAAGAAATAAATATACTTATTTTGCATCAGTTGCTAAAAAAGAAGGATATGTACAAATAGCTAACATATTTGAAGAAACAGCAGCTAACGAAAAAGAACATGCAAAATTATGGTATAAATTATTAAATGGAGGAGTTAAAGATACTTTAACTAACTTAAAACTTGCAGCTGAAGGAGAAAACTACGAATGGGTAGATATGTATGCAACTTTTGCTAAAGAAGCAAGAGAAGAAGGATTTGATAAAATAGCTGAACTTTTTGAAGGTGTTGCTAAAATTGAAAAAGAACACGAAGAAAGATATAAAAAATTAGCTGAAAACATCGAAAACGGTGTAGTATTTGAAAAAGATGGAGTAGTAGTATGGAAATGTGCTAATTGCGGACACATTCATGTTGGAAAATCAGCTCCAGAAGTTTGCCCAGTTTGTGCACATCCTAAATCATTCTTTGAAGTAAGAGCAGAAAACTATTAATATATAAATGGAGGGTTACCTCCATTTTTTATTGCTTTTTTTCTTTAAAAGTTATATAATATTTTCATAGGTGATTAAATGCAATATATAATAGATAGAATAGAAGAAAAATACGCTATATGCGAAGATGAAAATAAAAATATAATAGAAATAGAATTAAAAGAATTACCTACTAGCATTAAAGAAGGAGATGTTATTTCTAAAGAATCAGACCGTTATATTATTTTAGAAAGCGAAACTAAAAAATTACGTGAAGAAATAGAAGAATTAACTGAGGGGATGTGGGAGTAGTGAAAAAAGATAAAAAGAAAAAAAGTAGGAAAATAGGATTTTTTAAATTTGTATTTAAAACTGTTTTTTTTCTTTTTCTATGTTTTGTAATCATGTTTATTGTATTGTTATGGTCTAAAATGAAAATGATAAATTATGAATTTGTAGATGTAGCTAATTTAGGTATAAATGATAATTTGTTATATGAGTTAGAAGAAAGTAATTTAGATTCAGTTACTGCTAAAGAAATAAAAGATATTAGAAATATTTTACTTATAGGAAATGACGCAAGAGAACATAAAGATATGGGAGCAAGAGCAGATACTATAATGATATTATCAATAAATCCTAATAAGAAAAGTATAAAACTTCTTAGCATTCCAAGAGATACATATGTAAATATTAAAGGTAGAGGAATGGACAAGATTAACCATGCTTATTCTTTTGGAAGAGAAGAATTATTATTAAATACAATAAATACAAATTTTAATTTAAATATAACAGATTACATTACAATTAATTTTAGAGGATTAATAGAATTAGTTAATGATATAGGCGGAGTTGAAATGGATATTACAGAAGCAGAAAGAGTGTATATAAATGAACGTTCGCATGAATCATATGAATTAACAGGAAACAAAAGAAAAGAGCTTGTATCTAGTGGTAAAGTTGTTTTAGATGGAGAACAAATATTAACGCATGCAAGAAATAGAACAGTTGGAAATGATTTTATTAGACAAGAAAGGCAAAGAAAAGTAGTATCAGAAACAATGCAAGAATTAAAAGATTTAGATTTAAAAGGAATAATGTCTATATCTAAAAGATGTTTATCACATGTTACTACGAATATAAATGTTTTAGAATATTTTAAAGTTATTCCAAGTTTAGTAGCAAATAAAAATGAATATTTAAATAATATTATATCTGCACAAATTCCTAGTTTAGAATATAGTGTGGGTAAAAAAATAAAAGGAGTATATTATTATGTTCCAGATAAGCAAAAATCTATAGATGATTTTGTAGATTATATATATAATAAATAAAGGAGTAAATTATGATTAAGCACATTTTTTTAGATATGGTAGGAGTACTTGCCGAGGAAAGAACAGAAAATTTAACACAAGAAGAATTAATAGTATTAAATGCAAAAGATAAATATAAATTTGATGATGATTTTTATGATTATTTAAAATATGTTTTTGATGATAAAACAGAAGAAGAAATAGAAGAAATTGTATTAAGTGAAACAAGAAAATCTTTAATGCCAATTAACTTAGATATAATAGCTAAAATATATGATTATGATCCAGAAATAAAAGTACATATAGTAACAAATCATGTATCTGTAGCTAAGCAATGGTTTGAAGAAAATTTCCCATATGGAATATCTAATGTATTTACTTCAGGTGAAATAGGAATAGCAAAACCTAGTGAATATTTCTATGAATATTGTTTAAAACAAGTAGGAGCAGAAAAAGAAGAAACATTATATATAGATGACGATTTAAAAAATGTAGAATCTGCTATGGAAGTAGGAGTAAAAACAGATGTATATAATGTAACTATGGATTTAATGGAAGTTATAGAAAGATATTTATAAGAAAACATACTTTTGACACATTATTTCTATTAAAATATAGTATAATAAATAAGTAGGAGGAAATTAAAATGAATAATTTTAGTGGAGATGCAATAAAATATAATCAAGGAATTGATACAGAAAGTCTTATGACTAAAGTGTTTGGAAAAATGTTTTTAGGCTTAATTGTAACAGCATTTGCAGCTTATTTCACATTTGCAACAGGAGCATTTGAGTATATACTACAAAATACATTTTTAAAAATAGGTATAGCTGTTGCTGAAGTAGCATTAGTAATTTATTTAAGCACTAGAGTAATGAAAATGTCTAAAGTACAAGCAAATTGTTGGTTTTATGCTTATGCTATATTAAATGGAATTACCCTTTCATATATATTTGCAGCATATACACAATCTACAATATTTTTAGCATTTATATGTGCAGCTGCAATGTTTGGATTAACAGCAGTATATGGTGCAGCAACTAAAAAAGACTTATCTACAGTAGGTTCAGTTGGTATTATGTTATTAATAGGTGTAACAATTACAACTTTACTTAATATGTTTATATTCAAATCAACAGGACTTGATTTATTTTTACTATATGCTGGATTAGTTGTTTTTGCAGGAATTACAGCATATGATATACAAAATGTAAAAAATCTTGCATATAGTGTAGAAGGACAATCTGAAAATTTAGTAAATACAGTTGCAACATTAGGAGCACTTGAAATATATTTAGATTTTATTAATATATTTGTAAGATTACTTGCTATAATTGGAAATAGAAATGAAGATTAAGTTAAAGGCCAATTTTAATTGGTCTTTTTTTTTGTCGAAATCTTATAGTTATTGGGTTGAATACAAAATAAATTTATTATATAATAAATTTCGAGGAAGAGTGATATACATGAGAAATCAAAGGGCAATAAGAAGAAAACAGCAAAGTAAGAAAAAAATGATAATAACAATTTCAATGTTTTTAGTTATTATAGTAGGTATGTTAGTTAGTGTTAATAGCATAATGTTTAAAGGGAAATATAACAAAAATAATGTTATGGTTACAGAGGAAATTAAATTAAACATATTAGATGAAACATTAACTAAAATAAATTTTGAAATACAAACTAATGAAAAAAATATAAAAGGAACAGCTAAGAAAGAAAAAAGAAATGTAGCAAAGTACAAAAAAGATGGAGTAGAATTAGTTTTTAAAAGAAATTTCAAAGATATAACTTTAAAAACTAAAGGAGATTACAAAAAAATTGGTATATATTCAAGTATAAATTTAGATGGTAAATATGTAAAAGGAAGACCAGTATACAAAGAACAAAATAGATTTACAAAAATATTCTATACAGAAAAAATGCAAAAAGATGTTAAAGATTTATTTAAAGAAGATTTTAAAGAATTAGAAAATATAATATTTGGAGCATCTATAGAGGATATGGATTATGAGATGAATGCAAAAGTATATGAAGTATCTAAAACAGGTAGTGCTAAAAATGCAATTATTTTAACAGATAATGAAGAATATTTTTATATAGGATATTTTAATGGCGAAACATTTATTTATTTAACAAATAGAGAAGATTATAAAAATGCTATGCCAACAAGAATAAAAACATATGCAAATATTAAAGGATATAATATTTAATATTAGATAAGAGGAAAATATGGAAATTAGTTTAGAAAAAGTTTTAAAAAAAATACAATGGATATTAAATAGTAATAATTCAATGTTATATAGACATACAGATAAAGTAGCATATATTTATATGAAATTATTAGAAGCATATAATTATTCACAAGAGGAAATAATTACACTTGTAACTATTGCTATATTACATGATATAGGAGCATATAAGATATTAAGTGGAAATGAAAAATTGGTTAATTTATATAGGTTTGATGTAGAAAATCCACATGAACATAGTGTATACGGATATTTATTTATTAGAAATTTTGGTCCATTACAATTACAAAAATATGCAAATGTTGTATTATATCATCATTTTAAATACAAAGATTTTGATAAATTAGACAAAGAATACATGAAAGAAAGTCAGTTATTACATTTAGCAGATAGAATGTCGATTTTAATTGATAAAGAAGAAAATATCGATTTTGATAAATTAGAAGAATTAAAAGGAACATTTTTTGATCCAGAATATGTAGATTTGTTTATTGAATTAGAAAAAAAAGAACATATAGCAGATAATATTTTAACTGGAAAATATTATGAGAAAGTATATGAATTACTAGGAAGAGCTATTATAAATAATAAATATTTAGATGATATTTTAAATATGATAGTTTGTATAATAGATTTAAAAAGTAAATATACAATGTATCATAATATAACAGTTACAAGTATTGCAAGAGAAATAGCTATTTTATCTGGTATGGATTTTGAAACGGTAAAAGAAATACAAAAAGCAGCAAGAATTCATGATATAGGTAAAGTTCTAATTCCTGTAAGTATTCTTGAAAAAGATGGAAAACTTACTAAAGAGGAATATATTATAATGAAAGAACATATAACTAAAGGAAGAAAAATTTTAGAGGGTATTTGTGATAAAAGTAAAATAAAACTTGCAACTACACATCATGAAAAATTAGATGGAAGTGGTTATCCAGATGGACTTACATCAGATTATATAACAAGAGAAGAACGAGTTTTAATAATAGCAGATATAGTAAGTGCTTTAATGGGAAAAAGAAGCTATAAAGATGAATTTGATAAAGAAACAATAATTTCTATATTACAAGAAGAAGTAGAAAACAATAAAATAGATAAAGAAACAGTAGATATATTTGTAAACAATTATGATACTATTACAGAAAGAGTTAAAAAAGATTGTAAAATTGCTATTGAAAAATATAATATTCATAGAATGGAATATGAAGCAATAACAGAACATATGAAAAAATATAATTTTATGTAATAATTAAAACCATGTAGTATTACATGGTTTTTTGTAAATTTTCTTGACTATTTTGTTTTTTCAAAGTAAAATTAAATTATTAAGATAGGTGAGAATATGAAAGAAAAAAAATTAAAAAAAGAAATGTATTTAGAACAAAAAAGTTTAATAATGTATATAACTAATATAGCAGTAGTAGGAATTTTAATTGGTGTTGTTATAAAAGTTCCTTCACCACTTGTTATAATATTTTCGGCATTAGCAATATCTGCAATTATTTTAATTACATTTGCAACATATTATGAATTTAGAAAAGAATATTTATATATTAGAAATGGATTTTTATCTAGTAAAATTTATTATATAAAGATAAAAGAAATAGGTGAGTGTAAAAAAGTTTTAAAAATAGATGATAGATGGACAAGAGATAAAATATATATCAAACATGGAGATAATTTTTTAGTAGGTACTTCTTATTTAGCACCAAAGAATATAGAGGAATTTAAAGAAAAATTACAAAAGAAAATTGAGGAAGAAAAAGGAGAAATTAATCATGATAAAAAGATTAGAAAGAATAGTAATAACAACAAAAAACATAAATAAATGTTTAGAATTTTATGAAATATTAGGATTTACTGCTAAGGTTAATGAAGGAAATTTTTATTTAGAAGCAGATGAAGTAAAAATTAATTTAAATATAGTAGAAGTACCTAATCAAGATGTTATTTTACCATTAAATATACAAACTGGTTGTGAATCATTAGTTTTTGAAGTAGATACAGATATAGATACTGTTATGAGAGAATTAATGGATAATAATATTAAAATAGAAGGTGGAGTAATTATTAGAGAAGGATTAAAAGGTACAATGAAATCTATAATTGTAAAAGATCCAGATGATAATATAATTGAACTTGCTTCATATTGTAAATAAGACAAGAAAATCTTGTCTTTTTTTTGACATTCTTATGTAAATGTGTTATAATAGGTGTGTTGAAAAATTAAATTTCTATTAATAATTTAATGGAGGTGCAGTATGAATAACAATTGTGTTCAAATGAAAGCTGATGTTATTGATATTATTTCTGTAAAAGAGGGTATAGTAAGAACTAATCATTTAGACCAATGGCAAAGTCAAGCATATAGTAACAACTCTAAAGCTATACGGAAAGTTAATGATAAAATGTATTTAGACTTTTCAGAATCATATACAGCAACTTATCTTGTATATAACGTTAAAGGCGTAGAGTTTAAGTCAGATATTAGAAGAATATTAAAAAAAGTTACTGGTAAGCAGCGTTTTTCCAAAAAGTTTTTAAAGCAATTAGTGAATAATATACCTCGTACTATAGATGTAATGTGTGATAGAAAAAATAAAAAAATATGGCTTATGAATATTGAAAATATATTGTTAGAAGCATACAGCAAAATGTAAAATAAAAGGACTTTAAATAGTCCTTTTATTTTATGAAATATCTAAGAAATAATTTTTTTGGAGGGTTAAATGATTAAGATAGTAACTGTAAATATAAAAAGAATATATAGGAAGAAAATTGGTCATTTAGAGAAAAATATATTATTTTTGAACGATAAACAAAAGCATTTGTTAAATAGTAAGTCTAATGCAATAAAAAGACAAAAAAATGGACTTTTTAGTGATTATTCAAATGTAAAAGAAGAAATAGTACTATTACTTAGTTTAAATCAATTTAAAAATGTAGAAATATATATTAGAGATATAATAGAAAATGTTATAGGTAAGAAAAAAATAACTAATAAATTTTTAAATGAATTTAAAGAAAAGTTACCAGATAAAATTAATATAAAAGTAGAATATAAAAATTCTAAACCAGTATCGTATGAAATAGCAGAAGATTCTTTAAAAAAAATAAAATATATTATATATAATATTTTGAAAAAAAAATAAAATAAGAGCTTGCAAATGCAAGCTCTTTTATATTTCATCTATATCAAATACTTTTTTGTGTCTTTTCTTTTTAGATTTTTTCATTATAAAAGCACCAACAAAGTAATTTAAAACAATTACTATCATACTTATTACAACATTTGAATAGAAAGGATGGAAGTTAAGTTTTGAAACAGCAATATATAATCCAATATAGTTAAATATATATGTTAAAAAACGTCCAAACATAAATTCAAAATATTCTTTAAATATAAGTTTAGCAGTATCAGCTGTGCTTTCAAATACTATTTTTCTAGTAGAAAAATATGCATATGAATTAGCAAGCAACCAAGAAATAGTAAAAGCAAGTAGATAATTTACTTTTATTACTAATAACAATTGGTATGTTGATAATGAAATTATAGTTGTACCAATTCCATGTAATGAATAGTAGAATAGTTTAGTAAATTTATCGCTTTTTAAAAAGTTTTTTATAAATTCTAACATTATTTCACCGCCTTTAATATACATTATTATAACATACAGTATGTGTAAAATAAAGTAGAAATATATATAAAAAAACAAATTGATAAATTATAGGTTTTATGATATAATTTATTCACGAAAGGAAGAAGTATGGTACAATTATCTTTAGAAAAAGTAAAAAAAAGTTTTGGATTAAATGATATATTAACAGATGTAAGTTTTGAAATAAGAGACTACGAAAAAGTAGGAATAGTAGGAGAAAATGGTTGTGGTAAAACAACATTATTTAAAATAATAATGGGAGTAGAAGATTTAAGTGGAGGAAAAATTTCTAGAAATTTAAATAATATAGGATATTTAGAACAAATCCCTAATTTTAATGATTCATATACTGTAGCAGATGTTATAAAACTTGCTTTTAAAAAAATTTATAATTTAGAAGAACAAATGCATGTTTTAGAAAAAAAGATGCAAAATAATTTAGATGAAAAAGATTTAAAAAAATATAGTTTATTACAAAATGAATATGAAGCATTAGATGGATATAAAACAACGGAAAAATATAATAGAATATGTTCTGGACTTAAATTAACAGACGAATTTTTAAATAAGGAATTTGGAGTATTAAGTGGTGGAGAAAAAACACTTACATTACTTGCAAAAATATTATTAGAAGATCATAAATTATTGTTATTAGATGAACCTACAAATCATTTAGATATGGAATCTATAAGATGGTTAGAAGAATATTTAAGAGAATATAAAGGTGCAGTTTTAATAATTTCACATGATAGATATTTCTTAGATAGAGTTGTAGAAAAAATTGTAGAAATAGATGATGGAAAATCTATTATGTATAAAGGAAATTATACATACTATGTAAAAGAAAAAGAAGAACGTGAATTAAGACTTTTTGAACAATATAAAAATCAACAAAAAATGATTAAAGCTATGAAACAAGCAATAGTAAAATTAAAAGAATATGCTAGTGTTTCAAAATCACCAGAGAAATTTTATAAAAGAGCAAAGGCTATTCAAAAAAGATTAGATAAATTAGAAAAAATAGAAAAGCCAAAAGAAAAGAAAGTTATAAAATTAAATATTAATGATGATCAAAGGTCATCAAATACTATATTAAAAATAAAAAAATTAAGTAAAAAAATAGGTGAAAAACAATTATTAGATAAAGCATCTATGGAAGTGTATTATACTAATAAAGTTGCTCTTATTGGAAATAATGGGACAGGAAAAACTACATTAATAAAAATGTTATTAGGAGAACAAGATATAGATCAAGGAAAAATTCTTTGGGGAAATAATATTAATATTGGATACTTAGAACAACAGGTTAAATTTGAAAATGAAGAACAAACTGTGATTGAATATTTTAGAGATGGTTATATAATAACAGAAGAAGAAGCTAGAAAATATTTAGCAAAGTTTATGTTTTATGGAGAATCTGTATTTAAAGTTTTAAAAAGTCTTTCTGGTGGTGAGCGTTCTAGAATACGACTTGCTAAAATGATATACTCAAATATTAATTTTTTAATACTAGATGAACCTACAAATCATTTAGATATTGCAGCAATTGAAGTTTTAGAAGATGCACTTTTAAATTTTAAAGGAACATGTTTATTTGTTTCACATGATAGATATTTTATAGATAAAATAGCTAATAAAATAGTTAACTTAGAAAATCAAAAATTAAATTCATATGATGGTAATTATAGTTATTATTTAGAAAAATCACAACAAGAAAAAGAAAGTGAAAATAAAAAAATAGAAAATGTTGTTGTAGAGAAAAAAGAAGAAAAAAAAGTAAAAGTTAAATATAGATCTTTAAAAGATGTTAAAAAGGATATTTTAAAGGTAGAAGAAAAATTAGAAAAAATAGAACAAGAAATTAGTAGTATAGATCTTAAAATGCAAGAATATTTAACAGATTATGTTAAACTAGAAGAATTTGTAGCTTTAAAAGAAAAATATGAAGCAGAGCAAGCAGAATATTTAGATAAATGGTACATATTAGAAGAGGAATGTAACCAAATAGAAAAATAAAGCATATACTTTAAGTAGGAGGTATATGTTATGGAAAAAGATAGAATAAAAAGTAAAGTTCAAAATATAGTAGAAGATTTAAATGCAATTAATAATATGTATGTTAGACCTACATATTATAGAAATATGTATATGCCATATGAAAACTTATTAAGAGGAGAAGAGTTATCTCAAACTAAAGAATATGCAGAGTATGGTAAATCTTTAGAGTATTATTCTAGAAGACTTTTAGATGTAATAGAGGAAATAGATTCAATTAATGATTGTGCAAAAGGTTGACATAATATAATAAAAATGATATAATATATACTATTATAGGAGGCAGTATGGTATATATTATAGTTATAACAGTTTTAGCTATAATAATAGGAATTTTTTGTATAGATAAAAAATATGAAAATTCAGTAATTAATAAAGTAGCTAAAATAGAAAATGAAACCTTAATGTGGAACAACAAGGACTTAAAGAAAAAGTTAAAAGAAGAAAAGATTTTCCTATCAAATTTTTCAAATATACAATTTCAAGAAAATGGAATAGAATTAGAAAAATTAGAGAAATATCATAAAGTAGATAAAAAATTATTTTTAGATTATGATAAAATAATGAAAGTAGAAAAAGTTTATGATGGAAATAAATATCTACTTAATAATGGAGTAACTACTTATGATAATTATTATTTAGATATATACTATTTAGAAGATAATATGCAAAACAAAGAAAGAATTTGTATAGAAAAAACTAAAGATGTATCTAAAGTAGATCCAGCAGAAAAAATAAAATATAATACATATCTTAGTGTATTAGAAGAAAAAATAAATGAAGTTAGTGAAAATCAATTGTTAGTATAAACTATATAAGTAAAACTTATATAGTTTTTTTCATAAATTTTAGAACTTTTTAATATAATTTATAGGGTGATAGTTTTGAAAAATAAAAAAGATTATGTTGTAAAATTTGTTGGTAAAATAAATAATTTAGAGGAAATACATAATAAATATAACTCAAAAGAAAGTAATGTAGAAGATATGTTATTAAAAATTTTTTTAGAACATGGAGATGAAGTATTAAAAGATATAAACGGAGAATATACATTATGTATTAAAAATTTAGTAACTAAAGATACTTTTTTAATTAGAGATAAAATGGGGATAAAACCGTTGTATTATACTATTTTAGATAATTCAGAAATATATGTAGAAAATAGAATAGAAAAATTAATAGAAAATACAGAAATATCTCCAGTTATAAATAAAGATGGAGTAAAAATGTTGTTTGGAATAGGTCCTGCTTTAGAAGAAGGAAAGACATTGTTAAAAGGAATATATGAAGTAAAACCGGGCTGCTATAATGTATTTACTCAAGGAAAATTAATTGAAGTTAAATATTTTGATTATATAAATTCTATAAATTTAGATACTAAAGATGAAGTAAAAGGAAAATTAAAAAATATATTAGAAGATTCTTGTATAAAAAGATGTAGTAGTGATGAAGTAAATGTAATGTTATCTGGAGGATTAGATTCAAGTGTAGTTACAACAGTGTTATATAATAGTAATAAAAAAATAAACAGTTATTCTGTAGATTATGATAAAAATAATGTTAATTTTGTTCCAAATAAATTTCAAAAAACTCAAGATAAAGATTATATAGGAAAGGTATTAGAAAAAATAGAAAGTAATCATACTAATATAATAATAAATGAAAAAGAACTTGTAGAAAGTTTAGAGGAAGCAATGATAGCAAGAGAAAGACCTGCAATGGCAGATATTGATTCATCATTGTTATGTTTTTTAAAAAAATTAAAAGATCATGGAGTAAATGAATGCTTTACAGGTGAATGTTCAGATGAAATATTTTTAGGATATCCATGGTTATATAGTGAATGTAGTAAAGAAAAAATTCCATTTATAAATAATATAGAATTAAGAAATAAAATAATAAAAGATGGAATATTAGAAAAAGGAGAATTAGAGGAGTATATAAATAGTATTTATTATAAATATATTAATGAATTAAAATTAAGTGATGTTATAGATGACAAATCTAAAAAGTTTATTAAAAATAATTATTTAACAATAAAATTATTTATGCCGGTATTAATAGAAAGAGCAGAAAAATTATCTAATTATGTAGGAGTAAATTTAAAAATACCATTTGCAGATTATAGGATATTTGAATATTTATTCAATGTTCCCTTTCATTATAAAGTAAATAATTATTATAATGAAAAAAGTTTATTAAAAGAAATGTATTTAGAAGATTTACCTATTGAAATTATTAAAAGAAAAAAATCACCATATCCAAAAACATATGATCCAGAATATTTAAAAAGTGTACAAAAAATATTATTAGAAATTATAGAAAATAAAAATTGTAGAATTAAAGAAATTATAGATATTAAATTTTTAAAAAAATATATAAATGAAAATGGTAATATATATGCAGGAAATTTTTTCGGACAATTAATGACATATCCACAAATACTTGCATATATAATTCAAATAGAAATGTGGATGCAAAGATATAATGTACATTTTGAAAAATAAAAAAGATGTATAAAGATAAAAAAATAATCCATAATATTATTGGGTGATAAAGATGAAAAAAGATAATAAAAACAAAAATGTTTCTAAAAAAAATCAAAAGAATTTATCTACAAATAAAGTAGAAGCATCTGAAGAAATTTTAATAAAAGAAAAATTTCATAATGATCAAGATCAAGAAGAAGAATAAAATAAAGGAAGCTTTGCTTCCTTTATTTATTTTTTTTATTGTTACAAAAAATTAAAAATAATAGAATTAGAATAATCCAAATAATATTGTTATTTTCTAATAAACTTAATAAAGAAGAATTATTATTTCTATTTTCTATAATAGGATAATTATCACATATTCCATCATTTAATTCATTCATATAATCACCTCATTATTTTTGCATAGGTATTTTTTTGTTTTGTGTATAGCAAAGATAAGGTACATAACATGACATTAAATCATTTGGATTATTTATTCTATTAAACATATCACATTGTGTTTTAGGTGGTGGTAATAAAGTAGGTAAACCAGGCACCCAGTTAGCTGGTGTTAATACATTTTCTTTTCTAGATAATTGTAATGCATCTAAAACTCTTAAAATTTCTACAATATTTCTTCCTATATTCATAGGGTAAGATAAAATGCATTGTATTTTTTGTTCTGGACATATTATATATACATTTCTTACAGTAGATGTATCACTTGCATTTGGTGCAATCATATTATATGCTTTAGAAATTTCCATATTTGAATCTGAAATTATAGGAAATGGAATTTCTATTTGACTTACTTTCTTTAAATCATTAACCCATGCTAGGTGAGATTGTACGCTATCTACAGATAGACCTAAAAGACAGCAATTTCTTTTTTGAAATTCTGGATACATATTTGCAAAAGCAATAAATTCTGTGCTACAAACTGGTGTAAAAGAATGTGGGTGAGAGAATAAAATTAACCATTTACCAGCATAGTCTGTTAATTTTACCTTACCAAATGTTGTTTCAGCTTGAAAAAAAGGTGCAGGATCTAGTATTTTTATACAATTTTGAACGTTATAGTTACTGCACATATTATTATCTCGTGATTCATTTATATATTCACTTTTATCCATATAAAAACCTCCTTAATAATAATGTTATGCAATATGTTTACTAAGTTTTACAAAAATGATGAAATACTTTAAATAAAAACCAAGTAAAACTTTATTTATCGAAATTATGTAATATTTTTTTAAATAATTTAAATAAATTTTAATTAAAATATTTTTTTAAAAAATAGATTTAAAAAAAGTATGTTAGGTTAAAACACTATTTAAAGTTAAATTTAATAAAAGTATAATATACTTGTAGGTGATAGAATGCTAGATAAAATTTCAAAAAAAATAGTAGAAAAATTAAAGAAGAAAGATCCAGAAATAAAAGGAGATAGAGAAGAAGTTGTTTTATTTGGTATAACAAGAATAGTAGAAGATATTCCTAAATTCATAGGAACAATATTAATTTGCTATTTCTTAGGTGTACTAAAAGAACTTGCAATTGTATTTATAATAAATGCAATATTTAAACCTTTTATTGGAGGTGCTCATGCAAGAACAAACCTAACCTGTTTCTTTGCAACAATTACATATTTCTTAACTATAATATATAGTAGTAAAATTTTTGTTTTTAATTTTTATATAACAACATTAATACAAATTTTATTATTTATATTTGGAATGTATATAATAGCAAAATATGTACCAGCAGATACAGAGGAAATACCAATAATAAATAAAGAGCAAAGAAGTAAATTACAAAAAACAGCATATATTTTATTTATATTATTTAATGGTATTGCTTTTGTAGCAAATTTATTGAATGTAAACTTTGTATATACAAATTATTTAATTTATACAATGTTTTATATTAATCTAATGACTATTAAACCTGTTTATAATATATTTGGTTGTAAATATGGTTTTTTAGAATATACTAAGGAGGGAATATTATGAAACTTTTAAGTAAAATTGCAGAAGCATATGCTAAAATGTCAACAACATCATGCTTTATTTTAGTTTTCCACCAACCTAAAGCTCCAAAATGCTTAATCAAAAAATAGGTTGAAAAAAACGGGATTTATATCCCGTTTTATTTTTTATCTTTTATTATTAATTTTTGTTTAAATACATTTTCCTCTATATTTGTTTGTATGCTTACATTATTTAAAGCTTTTACAGTCTTTTTAACCTCGTATAAACCAAATCCAGAAGGATTTTTCTTAGTAGAGAAATCTTTTAAATATACTTTAGCAACTGATATATCTTTATCATTAACAAATTCATTTTCGATTTTTATAGTTGCAATTCCTGTCATTGCATTTTTATATAATCTAAATATAATTTCTTTATCTGGTTTATCTAGTTCTTCTGTAGCTTCTATAGCATTATCTAAAAGAATTCCAAGTATTCTTGAAAGTTCAAACTTAGGAATGTCTAATGATTCTATATCTGTAGAAATATCTAATGTCAAATGTATATTATTATTTGTACAATAAAAATATTTTGTAGCTAATAAATGATATATTCCACTATCATTAAGAAGTTTTGGTGAAAGTTGTTCAATAGATTTTAATTTATATGAACTTTTTAAAATACCTTTGTTAAAGTAATTTTTTAATCCATCCATATCATCTAATGTGATATATCCATTTACAGTATTTATAATATTATTTGCATCATGTTTAAATCCACGTACTGTTTCAACCATTGTATTTAAAGTTTTGTTATACATTTTTTCATTTTCTAAATCTTGCTTAATTTTTTGTTGCATACAAGATATTTTTACTTTTTGTAAGCTAATAATTATTATAATTAATAATTGCATAATACTAGAAATTTTAAATAACATATTTCCAGAATAATTATTTTCCATCAAATGTAGTATTTGTGGTAAAAATAATATTACTACAAATATTAAAGTATAAAAAAAGCTGTTATTGTTTTCAGAAATATAGCTTGCTGTTAATTTTTTTATAATAAAGGTATTTATTAAATATCCTCCTATAAAAATAAATACATTAGCAAAAAAAGTACAAATTATTTTACTATAAGAAAGATTTACTATATCTTCAAAAGTAAAATCAAAGAAATTTGTAGCAATAAATATTACTAATGATTCTGCAAGTCCTCCAATTACAAAAGATAAAAGTACAGCAGTTAAGCAAGCAAATCTAGTTTCTTTATAAATTATTTTACAAGCTAAGTAATACATTGCTAATGTTAAAATAGATGCTATTATTCTTAAATCACTTGGAAATTTAGTAGCAAGTGAAGAAATAAGGACAATTAGCAATACTATAGATGTAAATAAAGCTGTTTTTTTATCAATTTTTATTTCTTTCTTTAACAATATAATAAGTAAAAAGGAAATTGCAAATGCTTGTAAAATTTTTACTACTAAAAATAGTGCTCCTTGAAATATTAAATTCATGTTAGTGCTCTCCTTTTAAATTAATAAATCTGCAAAAGAATGAGATAAAGGACAACTAAAATCCTCTTCAAAGAATATAGTATTATTTTTCTTGTCTACAGATTTAATATGTTTTTTGTTTACAATATATGATCTATGAGATTGAACAAATTCATTAGATAGAATATCTATTATTTCTTTAACACTTCCATAAGTGGTATGAGTTTTTCCATCCATTGTATGAATTATAGCTTGATATCCACATTTTTCTATGTAAACTATATCATTTTCATTTAGAATTATATTATTTTTAAATTCTACTAATTTATTATTTTCATTATATATATCTTCATGTAAACGTTCTAGTGTAGTACCTAGTTTAGACATATCTGCAGGTTTTACTATATAGTCAAATGTTTTGCATTTAAAAGAAAGCAAGGCATATTCAAAATACCCTGTTAGAAAAATTAAATAGAAATTCTTATTAATTTTTCTTAATCTAGTTGCAAAATCAATTCCTGTTTCATCACTATTTGAAAAGTTTATATCTAAAAATAAAACATCTATTTTGTCTTTAGAAACTAAATCAAATATCTCGTCTTGAGAATCGGTAACACAAACAATTTCCATGTCGTAATTATTATTAAAAATTATTCTATTTAGAAGCTTCTCTAATAAATCAGAAGCATCATCTTGGTCATCGCATATGGCAATTCTTGTCATAATTTTAAATCCCCTCCATAAAATTTCAAAATCTATTTTACACTATTTTACTAAATAAGTCAAGGAATATTTGGTAATTGAATAGAATACAATAAAAAGTAGGTGAATAGTGTGAAAAATAAAGATAAGAAAAACATAAAAACAAGTCGAAAAATAAAAGAAATTGTAACAGATATATTAGATATTCCGGAAGAATTATTAAAAAATATGACAAAAATATCAAGTATATCAAATAAAAAAATAGTAGTCGACGGTTTTAAACAAATAATAGATTTTTCTAACAATAATATTGCATTAAAGGGAAAAGATATTTCAGTAGAAATTTTAGGTAAAAATTTAGATATAGCTAAAATGCAAGATGAAAATATTTGTATAATTGGTGAAATAGAAGAAGTTATATATAAAAAATAGGGGGGAGGTTTTGTGTATTTAGAAGAAAAATTTAAAGGAAATTTAGGAAAATTAACGATAAAAATAGAAGGCTTTTTTGTAGAACGTTTTGTAAATTTAGCAAGGACAAATAATATAGAATTGTGGAAAATAAAACAAAATGATGCTATTAGCATAACAGCAAATTTAAAAATTAAAGATTTTAAAAAAATTAAAAAAATAGCTAAAAAAACAAAATGTACAGTTAAAATATTAAAAAAAGAAGGGTGCTATTTTATAGCACATAGATATAGAAAAAGAAAACCAGCTATAATAGTTGCTATAATTATAGCTTTATTTGTATTATATACCTCTACACTAGTATTTAATATTAAAATAGAAGGTAATAATATAAATACTAAAAAAGAAATAACTAAAATATTGAATGAAAATAATGTTAAATTTTTAAGTAGAAAAAAGAAAATAGATACAAAAAAAGTAAGTAATTTATTAAGATTAAATCTTCAAAATGTAACCTTTGCCTCTGTAGATATAAAAGGTGTAAATGTAATTGTAAGAGTTGTAGAAGGATTTAAAAGTGCAGAAAAAGAAAATTTAGAAAAGCCAAGTAATATAATTGTAAGTAAAAGTGGTAAAATAACTAAAATTATTGCAGAAAGTGGAACTAGAGTTTTAAATCAAGATATGAAAGTAGAAAAAGGTCAAATAGCAATATGCGGTATAATAGAAAGTAAATTTATGCAACCTAAATTTATAAAATCTAAAGGAATTGTAAGGGCGGATGTAAATTATTTTGGTGAAGTTAAATTGTGTTTAAATCAAAATTATACTAAATATAGTGATAAAAAAAGAATTTTTTTAGGTTTTTGTATAAATAATAAAGAAATTATTTTAAATTATTTGCGAAATCCTGAAAAATATGATATAACTAAATGTGAAAAAGCATTTAATCTATTTAATGTACAATTTAAATTTAACGTATATACAGCATGTGAATTTGAAAATAAAAAATTTACGTATACAGAGAATAAGGGTAAGGAAATTTTAGAGGAAAGAATAGATGCTATTATTAAATCTAAAATGAAAACAGATGAAACGCTAGTATTTAAAGACATATGTTATAAATTAAATGGTAACTATATAATAGCAAATTTTAAATATACTTTAAATGAAAATATTGCAAAAGAAGTAAATTTAGAAATAGGCGAAATGGAGGAATAAAAAATGGTTATAAACATAGATTATGATGTAGAAAATGGAGTAGAGAATAAAGAAGAACAAATATATTTAGAAAAATATAGAGCTGAAATAACAAAAGTAATAACAGATATATTAAAACAAGAATTATATTGTCAAAGTAAAGATTGTAATTTAGATATATTAAATGTAAAAAGTTTAATAAACAGTATGTACGTATCTATAGAATTTGTATCAAAAGAAGATATAAGAAGTATAAATAACGAATATAGAAATGTAGATAAAGTAACAGATGTATTATCTTTTCCAATGTTTGAAGTAGAAGAATTAAAACAAATTAAACGTTTAATAAAAGCTTCAATTAAAGAATATGATACAAAAGATGAAGATGAAATTAAACCAAAATATATAGCAGGAAATAATGCATATTCTAATATAACAATTGGTGATATAATAATATGCTTTGATAAAATAAAAGAGCAAGCAGAAGAATATGGACATTCAATTGGTAGAGAACTTATGTATATGATAGTTCATGCAATGTTACATCTTTTAGGTTATGATCACATAATAGAAGAAGATAAAAAGAAAATGAGAAAAAGAGAAGAAGCTATCTTAAGAAAATATGGATATACTGTTGGAAAATAAGTAGGTGTTTATATGTCAAAAGAAAAAGAAAATATTAAAAATAATGGTACCAAAAACGAGGAAGTAAAAAAAGAAAGAAAAAGTAAAAATAAAACGATGTTTTCAGCTATGCATTATGCTATTAATGGAATAATAGGTGCATTTAAATCTGAAAGAAATTTAAGAATACATTATTTAATTGGAATGTGTGTATTTTTATTTAGTTTATTTTTTGATTTTACAAAAACAGAATTTGCATGTCTTTGCCTTACAGTAGGATTTGTAATTTTTGCTGAAATGATAAATACTGCGGTAGAAGCAGTAGTAGATTTGTTAACAGATACATACAATGAACATGCAAAAGTAGCAAAAGATGTTGCGGCAGGTGGAGTATTACTTTCTGCTGGTGTAGCAGTGGTAGTAGCATATTTTCTATTTATAGATAAGATTACAGATGCTACAACTGTTCTTCTTGATACAATTCTTGAATCACCAGTTCATATACTTGCAACAATATTATTTATAGTTGTACTTGCGGTAGTTATATTAAAAGGAATATATAAAGAAAAAAATAAAAAATATATTAGATCTTTTCCAAGTGCTAGAATAACAGTATCTTGTGCAATGGCTATGTATGCATGGCTTATAACAAAAAGCGGTATTGTTGCTGCAATTTCATTTTTCCTATGTTTTATGATAGCTCAAATGAAACTTGAAAGAAGAACAACAACAATTGTGCAAGCTATTTTAAGTGGCCTTCTTGGAATATTACTAGTAATAATAGTATTTCAACTTGTATCATTTAAAACATTTATTTAAGAAGGTGAGTTTATATGAGGAAAAGAAAAAATACAAAAAGCTATATGAAATATGTAGTAGTATTTATACTATTTATTGTTATAGTTATATCAATGTTTGTATTTAGAAAAAATATTTTAAAATTTACCAAACCAGAAAATATAAAAGAAATTTTTAGTATTGAAAAAGACAAAATAAAAGAAGTAAAATATGAAAAAGAGAAAAAAGCTAAAATATATAGTGGAGATTCTAGAAATGTTGCAGTTATGATAAGTAACGAAAAAGCAGCATGGCCACAAGCAGGACTTACAAATGCATACATGATATATGAATGTATAATAGAAGGTGGAGAAACTAGGTACATGGCACTTTTTAAAGCAGATAATCTACCAGATAAAATAGGACCTGTAAGAAGTTCTAGACATTATTATTTAGATTATGCATGTGAACATGATCCAATATATGCTCATTTTGGTTGGAGTGATCTTGCAATGCAAAGAATAAAATCAAGAGGAGTACAAAATATAAACGGAATATATGATAACTATTTTTGGAGAGAAGGTGGAGGATATAATAACGCTTTTGTATCTAAAAAAACAATTTTAGATTTTGCAAATAGAAAAGGATATCCATTAACTACAAATAAAAAATGTCCTTTAAAAATATCTGGAAAAAATGTAGATATAGAAGGAGAAAATATTTGTAATAATTTAAAACTTACTTATTCTAGTAAACATACAGTATCATATAAATATGATCCAGAAAATAAAGTATATTTAAGAAGTATGAGAGGAACAAACCATATAGATAGAGTAACTAAAGAACAAATAAAAGCTAAAAATATAGTAGTTATGAAAGTAAAAAACTTTAATTTAAATGACTATGTTGGAAGTGCAAGACAAGATTTAAACAATATAGGAAGTGGAGAAGGTTATTATATTACAAATGGTAAATATACGAAAATAACATGGAGCAAACCACAATATAATTCAAATACAGTAATAAAAGATGAAAATGGAAAAGAAATTGTATTAAATGATGGACTTACATTTATGCAAATAGTTCCAGATAAATATGAGGTACAAATTAGTTAGAGGTGAAATATGGAAAATTACGAATTATTAAAACTAGCAAAAGAAGCAAGAAAAAATGCACATGCAGTATTTACAGGATATAAAGTAGGTGCAGCTCTTCTATGTGAAAATGGTAATGTATATACAGGAGCTAATATAGAACATAGTATAGCATCACTTGGAGCTTGTGCAGAACAAGTTGCTTTTATGAAAGCATTATCAGAAGGAGAAAGAAATTTCAAAAAAATAGCAGTAGTTGGCGGAGCAAATGAAAATATAGATGAAACATTATCACCTTGTGGAGTATGTAGACAATTTATGTTAGACTTTGCAAAAGATATAAAAGTTGTATTTTATTCAGATGGTAAAATAGTAGAAAAAGATGTTAAATATATGTTAACAGACATATATATATATGATGAAAAGAAAAACTAAAACAATGCAAAATGCATTGTTTTTTTATACATATTTTGGTAGTTAATTGCATATATATTACTAGGTGATTATATGAAAAAAAAATATTATGTTTTAATAAGTATATATGTAGTATTATTGTTTGCTATAACTACATCAATATTTAATCTTGTTATAATGGTAGCAAAAGAAAAAGAAGTAATTAATGTAGATAATAGATTAGAAGAGAAAAAATCAATTCCTAAATATATAACTAAAAATTATTATCAAGAAAAAGATAATGTAAAAATAAATATAAATTTACCACATAGTAATTCAAAAGAATTTAATAATAAAATAGATAAAATTAAAAATAAATATCTTGGATATATAAAAGAAGAAGAAAATTCTAAAAATAATGCAACAAATCTAGATTTAAATATGACATATACAGTTAATAAATACAATGATGATATATTAAGTTTTATAATACATACTGAAATATATACAGGAGGAGCACATCCAAATACATATATACATACAATAACATATAATTTTAAGAAAAATAAAGAAATTATATTAGAAGAAATGTTTAAAAATAATCCAAATTATTTAGCAAAAATTTCTGAAATATCTATACAAAAATTATTAAAAGAAGAAAAAATAAAAGAGTATTTTATTGATGATTATTTCTATGAGGCATTAGCACCTAAAAAAGAAAATTTTAAGAATTTTGCTTTAGATAATAATAGTATTATTTTCTTTTTTGAAAGATATCAAATAGCACCATATGCTGCAGGAGAATTTACTGTTTGTATAGATTTGGAAGATTTAAAATTTGATACAAAATTATTATAAATTAGATTGCACCCATATTTTATATATGATATACTATTTGTATATAAAGAGAGGGAGAAAAAATGAATAATCAAAGATACGATTTATCTAGCGTACAAAAGAATATTTGGATGCTCGAAAACTTTTATAAGGGCACACCAATAAATAATTTAGTAGGCTATGTGATTTTTAATGAAATTGTAGATTATGGAGCTATGGTTACGGCACTTAATTATTATTTAAATGAAAATGAAATAGTAAGAGCAAAAATAGTTAATAAAGATGGAGAAGTGTATCAAGAAATTCAAGATTTTGAATCTGTTAAACCTAAAATTTATAATTTTGATAAAAAATCTAAAGAGGAAATAGATTGCTTTATAAATGATTATGCAGAAATACCAATAGATATATCTAAAAGTATGTTTGAATTTAATATATTATATGTTCCTGAAAATAAAACAATAGTACTTGTTAAATTTCATCACTTAGTTGCAGATGCATGGTCGTTCATTTCATTATTTATGAATGAAATGGTAGAGTATTATTATAAAATATTAAACAAAGAAAATATAGAAGAAACAAAAGAAGAAAGTAAATATAATATTTTATTAGAAAGAGAAGAAGAATATAATAGTTCTTCTAAGTATCAAAAAGATAGAGAATTTTGGCAAGAAGAAATGAAAAATTTAGAAAACTATTCTGTAATGAAAAGTTCTAATATAAAATATTCAAATAAAGCAAAACGTATTGTTAGAGTTATAGAAAAAGAAGACTATAAAAAAATTTCTGCTTTTTGTAAAGAAAATAAAATTTCAGAATACACAGTATTTTTAGCAGCACTTTCAATATATTTATATAGAATACAATTATATAAAAGTGATGTTACATTAGGAACACCTATTTTAAATAGATTAACTAAGAATGAAAAAAAAGCAGCAGGTTTATTTATTTCTACAGTACCATTAAGAGTAAAAATAAATGAGAAAGAAACTTTCTTAGACGTTTGTAAGAATATTTCAACTAAAATGTTTAGTATATTTAGGCATCAAAAATTTCCTTTTTCTAAAATAGCAGAAGATGTATATGCTAAAAATAGTGAAATAAAAAAATTGTATGATGTTATGATTTCATATCAAAATGCAAAATTTTCAGATATAATTAAAGAAAAAGAAATAGTTAGAGTTTGGCCATTTCAAAATTTTCAACAAGAACAATTTATTATGCATATAACAAACTATGAGAATAATGAAAAATTAGAAGTTTTTTATGATTATCTTGTAGATTTATTTGATGATATAGAAATAAAATATATTCATGAAAGAATTTTAAATTTAATATTAAACGGAATAGATAAAGAAACTTCTATATCTAAATTACCAATTATAACAAAAGAAGAAAAAGATATAATATTAAATGTATTTAACGATACAGATGAAAAATATCCAGAAAATGAAAATATAATAAGTATATTTGAAAAGCAGGTTAAAAAAAGACCAAATAAAATTGCAGTTAAATTTAATGATGAGCAAATAACATATAAAGAATTATCAAGAAAAGTTAATATGCTTGCTAAGAAATTAATAGATTTAGGTATAGAAAAAGATGAAGTAGTAGGAGTTAAATTAGATAGAGGAATAAATCAAATAATATCACTTCTTGCAGTACTTAAAGCAGGTGGTTGTTATATGCCAATACATTCTGAGTGGCCAGAAGATAGAGTTCTTTATATGATAGAAGACAGTAAACCATTAGCAATAATAACTGTAGATAAATATATGGACATGTTTACAGTAGTTAATGATTGTAATTTTAATATTTTATCTAATAATAGTGTTATAGATGTAGAAAAATTCTTTAATGAAAATGATTTTGATGTGGATTTATATACAGAAATAGATCCAGAAAATATTGCATACATAATATATACATCTGGAACAACAGGTAGACCAAAAGGTACACTTGTTACACATAGAAATGTAGTTAGACTTTTAGTTACAGAAAATTATCCATATGAATTTAACGAAAATGATATATGGACAATGTTTCACACATATACTTTTGATTTCTCAGTATGGGAAATGTATGGTGCGTTATTACTAGGTGGAACTTTAGTAATAGTACCAGAAGATATTGCAAAAGATGCAAGTAAATATTTAGAACTTTTAAAAAGAGAAAACGTAACTATACAAAACCAAACACCATCATATTTGTATAAAGTTATAGAAAATGAAATGTTAGAGAAAGATGCTAGATTAAAACTTAGATATATAATTTTAGGTGGAGAAGCATTTCATCCTAAAAAAGTTCAAAAGTTTCAAGAAAGATATCCAAATACTAAAATAGTAAATGGATATGGTGTTACAGAAACAACAGTGTTTACAACACAAAAACTAGTAACAAAAAAAGAAATAGAATTAGATGAATCTAATATAGGAAAGCAACTTCCAACTAGAAAAGTATATATATTAGATAAAAATTTAGAATTAATGCCAATTGGAGTAGAAGGAGAACTTTGTGAATCTGGACTTGGCGTATGTGCTGGATATTTAAATAATAAAGAAATGACAAATAAGAAATTTGTTAAAAATCCATACGGAAATGATTTAATATATAAAACAGGAGATGTTGCTAAATATAAATTTAATGGAGATATTATATATATAGGAAGAAACGATAACCAAGTTAAAATAAGAGGATTTAGAATAGAAATAGAAGAAATAGAAAAACTTATTTTAAAAATAAAAGGTGTAAAAAAAGTAGTAGTATTTGCAAATGGTGATTCAGAAGAAACTAAAACATTATATGCTTTTATAGTTCCAGAAAAAAATAAAGTAATAAATATTTTAGATGTTAAAAATGAATTGTTAGAAAATATACCAATGTATATGTTACCTTTAATTTATGTAATAGAAGATTTTCCAATAAATACAAATGGAAAAGTAGATAAAAAAGAATTAATAAAACATGTACAAGCAGTAAAAGAATTTAAGAAAAAAGAGGCTATAGCAGCTAGAAATAAATTTGAACAAATAATTTTAGATATATTTAAAGAACAATCAAATGGAAATATAAATGGTATAACAGATAATTTTTATGAAAATAATATGGATTCATTACAAATATTAAAAGTAGCTTTAGAACTTTCTAAGAAAAATATAAATGTATCTGCACAAGATATATATAATGCAAAAGATGTTCAAACACTTTGTGAAAATATTAAAAATAATAAAACAGAAGTAGATGGACAAATATTAGAAATAATAAAAGAAGAAAAATTAAATACTGTAGACTTTATATCTACTAAATTTAACTTAGAAAAAGTTTTACTTACTGGTGCGTCTGGATTTTTAGGAGTGCATATCTTAGAAGAATTGTTAAATAATAATAATGTAAAAAAAATATATTGTTTGATTAGAGATAAAAAAGGTATACCAGCAGAAACTAGATTAAAAGAAACATATAAAAAATATTTTGAAAATAATTCATTAGATAAATTTAACGAAAAAGTTATAGTGTTAAAAGGAGATTTTCTAAAAGAAAATTTAGGGATAGTTAAAACAAAATATGAAGAAGTCGAAGAAAATATAACAACTATAATAAATGCTGCGGCAGATGTAAAACATTATGGAAGATATGAAGATTTCTATAATTCAAATGTTAAATCTGTTGAAAATATATTAAAACTAGTAGAAAAAAGCAAAGCATCATTTGCACATATATCTACAGAGTCAGTATGTGGTTATAATAAAATTGGAGAAACTAAAAAATATAGTGAAAATGATTTTGATATTGGACAAACTTTTTTTGATAATGTATATATTACAACTAAGTTTGAAGCAGAAAAATTAATATTAAACTATATTAATAAAAATCCAAATGCTAATATAAAAATATTAAGACTTGGTAATATAATGCCTCGTTTAAAAGATGGAAAATTCCAATTAAATTATGATCAAAATGCATTTTTACAAAAAATAAAAGGAATAGTAAAATTAAAATTAGTACCGGATATGTTACTTGAAAGTATAATAGATATAAGTCCTGTAGATGTTTGTGCTAAAGCTATAGTAAAACTTATTGAAAACGATGAAAATAAAAGTATATATCATGTATCTAATAAAAATATAAAAGTAAAAGAAATAGTAGATATATTAAATGAAATGGATTGTAAAATAAAAATATGTAATTTAGACAATTTTAAAGAAAAAGTAATGGACATAACAGAAGATTATGTTGCAATATTACAAGAACAATTTAATCAACTAGGGTATGATTTAAATGAAATTGATAATGATTTTACAATATTTACTTTAGAAGATTTAAATTTAATTTGGCCTAATATAGATGAAAATTATATGAAATATATAATTGAAATAATAAATAAAAAGTAGGTGAATAAATGAAGTGTAAAGAAGTAAGACATATTTTATTTTTAACTTTCATGGTAGATGTAGTTTTAATAATACTTGGGTATTATATGATACCTATAGTATTTAACTACCCACCATATTCTATGAATGTAGAATTTCAAAATAGTATATTACCTTTGACATATAGCCAACAATTTATAATTCTATTTTCAACAGCAGTATTTGCACATTTAATTTGGACATATTTTTCATTAAAGCCAATAATTAAGTATGAAAATAAAAGAAAACAAAATGAAAAATTTACGCAAGAGTATATAGAAAAAATAAGAAAAAAATGCATAATAAATCCACTAAAAATGTATATGTTTCAACTTGTGATACCACAAATTATAGTTGGAATATTCTTAAAATTATTAGATGTAGAAATTAGCTTGATTATTAAAATACTTGTAATGGTATTTTTAGTTGTAGCTGGTGGAGGAATGTATATTTATATAGTTGCTAAAAAGCATTATGATAAAATAATTGCAAGAACATATGAAATATCTAAAGAATATGAATATAAACAAAGTAAATTTTTCACAATGAAAACTTTATTATTCTTTCAAATAATACCATTATTTTTTGTTGGAATAACAATAACATTTTTATTAGGGTATACAAGGGTAATAAATGAAAAAGGAAATAGTTTATATTATTATTACTCATCACAGTTTAATGAAAAAGAAATAATGCAAGATGAAATTACACTTGCAAATCTAAAATCAAAACTTGCAAGCGTAAAATTAAAAAATGAAGAAGATTTTTATTTTATAATTTTTCCTAATGGGTATGAATATAAATCAAATAACCAAAAAAATTTAAGTGAATTCTTCAAAAAATATATGGTTGCAAATTATGAAAAAACTAATGGAAGAATATATGAATATTATGGAGTAGAAGAACAAGCTTTTGTAAGAAAATTTGTAGATGCTAATGGAGGAGTTTGGTATACAGGATTTAAATACAGTGTATCAGATCCATCTACATTATATTTCTTCTTAGGTTCGGCTTTTGTTATGTTCTTAATATATATAATAATAATATATATATGGGCTAAAAATATGTCACTTAACGTATCTAGAATCGTTAAGAATTTAAATAACGTAATAGTAAAAAATAGAGTAGACTTAAATGAAGTAATGCCAATAACATCTTATGATGAACTAGGAAGCTTATCAGATTCATATAATAGAATGCAAAAAGTATTAAGTCAACAAGTAGAACTTATGGAAAAACAAGCTCAACTTGCAACACTTGGTGAACTTGCAGGAGGTATGGCTCATGATATAAACACTCCGATTGCATCTATAGATAACTCAATTGCAATGTTAAAAGGAATTGCATCTTCACAAGAAAATGTAAAATCTGAAGATCTTAAAGTTATAATATCCATAATGGAAAAATGCGTAAATAGAATTATAAATATAGTAAATAGTATGAGAAATCAAATAAGAAACTTAGGTTCTTCTGAAAAAGTTTTAATAGATTTAAAACAAGTTATAGAAGATTCTATAGTAATAGTAAACAATGATATAATAAAAAGTAATTGTAAACTAGTTACTAATTTACAAAGTGTACAAATACAAGGTGAGGCAAATAAAATAGGTCAAGTTGTAACAAACCTTATAGCAAATGCTGCACAAGCATATAAAGAAAAAGAAAAAGTTGGTGAAATAATAGTTAAAAGTTATAAAACAGAAAAAGAAGCTGTTATAGAAATACAAGATTTTGCAGGAGGAATACCAGAACCGATTAGACCATACATATTCAAAAATATATTAACAACAAAAGGAATAGGTGGAACAGGACTTGGATTATATCTTGCATATTCAATAGTTAAAGGAATATATGGTGGAAAAATTAATTTTGAAGTAGATGAAGGAAAAGGTACTACTTTTATAATAAGACTACCACTTGTATAGAAAGGAGAAAATAATGGAATATGATGAATTAAAGAAAAATGTAAAAATACTATTAGTAGATGATGATATAGAATATTTACAAATAACATCATTGTTTTTAAGATCAAAAGGTTATAATATAATAACATGCAGTTCAGGACAAGAAGCTGTAGATAGAGTAGATCAAGAAGAAATAAATATTATATTAATAGATTATTACATGCCTGGTATGACAGGAGAAGAAGCAGTAAAAAGAATAAGAGAAAAAAATACAGAGGTTATAATAATATTACAAACAGGATATGCAGGACAACAACCTCCTATTGAAACTCTAGAAAGATTAAAAATACAAAATTATTATGATAAAGCAGATGGTGCAGATAAATTACATTTACAAGTGCTATCAGCTGTTAGAATATATGCACAACAAACTCAAATTCTTTTAGAAAGATATAAAAGAAATGCACTAGGAACATTAATAGCAGGAATAGCACAAGAAATGAAAGATCCATTAATGACACTTAGTGCTGGGTTAGATGCAGAAAAAGTAGTATATGAAACAGGAACTTCTAAAGAAGAAGTATTACCTAAAATAGAAAAATTAAATGAAAATAATAAAAGAGCAATAACTCAAATAGATAAAGTCTTAAATACATTAATAAGTCAAACAACAAGTGTTGATTCAAAAGAAACATTACAAGTAGATGAAATAATGGAAAGACTAGAATGTATATTATTTAGAGAACTAAAATCAAATGGATTACGTTTTGAAGTAGAAAATTTAACTAAACCAGGAATTTATATAGGTGGAAGAATTTCAGATGCTATATTTATATTATTTGAAGTAGTAAGTAATTTAGCAAAAGAAAATAAAACAGAAAAAGGTGAAACTTTAAAGATTAAATTCTCAGAAGATAGTGAACATTGGTATATACAATTATTTGCAAATAATATGGAATTACCAGCTAAAAAAATATTCTTATTAACAGAATTCGCATCTTCTAATAATGGTATGGATTTTACATATTATAAAGATGAAAAAGTTATAGGAATATTACTTAAAAAAATATATTAATAATTAAACTATGTTACATTTATATATGTAGCATAGTTTTTTTTGTTTTAACATTGAAAATTTTAATCTTTTGGTGTATAATGTAAACGTTAAATTATTTAAATTAGAAGGGAGAATAATTATGAATATTTCTAAAGAGGAAATTAAGCACTTAGCAAATTTATCTAAACTTGAATTTACAGAAGAAGAAATAGTAAAATTACAAAAAGATTTAGAAGAAATAGTTGGTTTTGCTGAGTCTTTAAATGAAATAGATACAGATAATATAGTAGAAAGATCACATATTTTAGATAAGAAAAATGTGTTTAGAAAAGATATAGTAGAGCCATCTTTTGAAAGAAAAGATATGTTAAAAAATGCAATAACTAAAGAAGCGGGATGTATAAGCGTTCCAAAAGTAGTAAAATAGGAGGATAAAAAATTGGATTATACTAAATTAACTTTAAAAGAAATAGCAGAAAAAATTAAAAACAAAGAAGTTAAAATAACTAGCTTAGTAAAAGATGTTATTTCTAATATAGAAAAAGAAGATGAAAAAATAGGTGCATTTGTTTCTATAAATAAAGAAAAAGCTTTAAAAAGAGCAGAAGAATTAGAACAAATTCTTGAAAGTGGAAATGATAATCTTCCACCATTATTTGGTGTACCTGTTGCAATAAAAGATAATATTAATATGTTAGATACTAAAACAACATGTAGTAGTAAAATGCTAGAAAATTATGTTTCTCCATATGATGCTACTGTAACAAAAAAATTAGAAGAAGCAGGAGCTATTATAATTGGTAAAACAAATATGGACGAATTTGCAATGGGAGGTTCAACAGAAACTTCTTATTTTAAGAAAACAAAAAATCCACGTAATTTAGAAAGAGTACCAGGTGGTTCTTCTGGTGGTAGTGCTGCTTGCGTAGCAGGTGATATGGTATATGCTTCACTTGGAACAGATACAGGCGGTTCAATTCGTCAGCCAGCTTCATACTGTGGAATAGTTGGTTTAAAACCTACATATGGATTAGTTTCAAGATACGGAGTTGTTGCTTTTGCATCATCATTAGATCAAGTAGGACCTCTTACTAAAACTGTAGAAGATTCTGCAATAATGTTAAATGTAATAGCAGGACATGATGAAAAAGATTCTACATCATATGAAGTAGAAAAGAAAGATTATACTAAAGCTTTAAAAAATGATATAAAAGGATTAAAAATAGGTGTTCCAGTAAATTTAGTAAAAGATTTAAATAAAGATGTAAAAGAAGGATATGAAAAAGCTATTAAAACATTAAAAGATTTAGGTGCCGAAATAAAAGAAATAGAACTAAATTATGCTAAACATTCACTAGCTGTTTATTATATTTTAGCAACAGCTGAAGCATCTTCAAATCTTGCAAGATATGATGGAATTAGATTTGGTCATAGAGCAAATAATTTTGAAGATACAGATGAATTATTTAAAAAATCTAGAACAGAAGGTTTTGGAGATGAAGTAAAAAGAAGAATACTTTTAGGTACATATGTATTATCTAGTGGATATTATGATGCATATTATAAAAAAGCTCAAAAAGTAAGAAGCTTAATAATAGATGAATTTAATGAAAAATTTGAAGATGTAGATGTTATAATGATACCTACAGCTCCAAGTGCAGCATTTAAATTTGATGCACATAGTAAATCACCACTTGAAATGTATCTTGAAGATATGTTTACAGTACCAGTTAATATAGCAGGTTTACCAGGTATTTCTGTACCGTGTTTTGTAGATGGGGATAATATGCCCTTAGGGGTTCAATTTATAGCTAAAGCATTTGATGAAGAAACTTTATTAAATGTTGCGTATACATATGAACAAAATACAAAATCAGAAAAATAGGGGAGAGAAAAATGTTACAAAGTAAATTAATAGGTGAAACATATAAAGAATGGCCAAAAGAAGCAACACTTAAAAGTCATGGACTTTTAATAAAAGGTGGATATATTAGACAAATAGGAGCAGGTCTTTTCACAATGCTTCCAATGGCTAAAAAAGTTACAGATAAAATACAAAATATAATAAGAGAAGAAATGAATAATGTAGGAGCACAAGAAGTTTTAATGCCAATGGTAGGAACAAGAAAACTTTGGGAAATGTCAGATAGATATAATACAATTGGAGATGAAATGATAAGATTTAAAGATAGAACAGGTGCAGATCTTGTACTTTCTATGACTCATGAAGAACCAACTGTTATGATGGCTATGACAGAAGGTAAAAGTTATCAAAAATATCCTTTTGCAGTATATCAATTTCAAAATAAATTTAGAGATGAAGCAAGAAGCAGAGGCGGACTTATTAGAACTCGTGAATTTGTTATGAAAGATGCATATTCATTCCATACTTCACAAGAAGATTTAGAAAAAGTATATAAAGAATATTATGATGCATATCACAGAATATTTACAAGAGTTGGTTTAAGAGAAGTAATATCTGTTAAATCAGATTCTGGTATGATGGGTGGAAAAATATCACATGAATATATGTTACTTTGCGATGCAGGTGAAGATAAAATAATAACTTGTGATAACTGTGATTACCATGCAAATATGGAAGTTGCAGAATACAAAGAATTAGAAGTTGCAAACTTAGAAGAACAAGAAATAAAAGAAGTTTATACAGAAAATATTAAAACAATAGAAGACTTAGAAAAAGCATTAAACTTAAAAGCTTGTAATATGGCAAAAGCAGTTTGTTTTACAAGAGATGATAATAACAAAGCAGTTATTTGTTTTATTAGAGCAGATAGAGATATTAATGAAACTAAAGTAACTAATATTTTAAAAACTGAAATAACTCCAAGAAAAGAAAATGATAAAGATGGAATTTGTTATGGATTTATTGGACCAGTTGGAATAGAAAATTTAAAAGATGTAGAAGTATTATATGATATATCTTTAGAAAATGAAAAGGCATTAGTTTGTGGTGCAAATAAAGAAAATTATCATATTACTGGATTTAATTTTGCAAGAGATAAAAAGGATGTTACATTTGTTAATATTGGAAAAGTAAAAGAAAATGATTCTTGTCCAGTTTGTGGAAATAAAGCACTTAAAATATCTAATGGTATAGAAGTAGGTAATATATTCCAACTTGGAACTAAATATACTAAATCAATGAATATGACATATTTAGATGAAAACGGTAAAGCTAAAAACCCAATAATGGGATGCTACGGAATTGGTATAGGTAGACTTATGGCTTCTTGCTTAGAAGCAAAAGCAACAGAAAAATGTGTAAATTGGCCAGCAGCTATTGCTCCATTTAATGTGCATATAATTCCACTTGATTATAATAAAAATGAAGAAGTTACAAATTTAACTAATGAAGTATATTCTAAATTAAGTGAAAAATATGATTGCTTATTAGATGATAGAAATAAAAGTGCAGGTGTTAAATTTGCAGATAGTGACTTAGTTGGTGCAACAATTAAAGTTATTATAGGAAAAAGAAATTTAGCAGAAAATAAAGTTGAAGTTAGAGTATGTGGTGAAGAAGAATCACAAAATATTGAAATAGAAAATTTATATCAATATATAGACAAAAACTTTAATAGAAAAATGAAGGAGTGTGAATAAAACTTGGATAAATATGAAGTAATAATGGGACTAGAAGTTCACGCAGAACTTTCTACAAAAACAAAAGCATATTGTGGTTGTTCTACTAAATTTGGAGAAGATCCTAATACAAATTGTTGTCCAGTTTGTATGGCACTTCCAGGTGCTCTTCCAGTATTAAATGAAAAAGTAGTAGAATATGCAGTAAAAGCAGGTCTTGCTATGAACTGTGATATAACAATGGATTCAAAACAAGATAGAAAAAACTATTTTTATCCAGATACTCCAAAAGCATATCAAATATCTCAATTTGATAAACCTTTATGTGAAAACGGATATTTAGATGTAAATGTAAATGGAACAAACAAAAAATTTGGTATCACAAGAATTCATATAGAAGAAGATGCTGGAAAACTTATTCATGATGCATTTACAGGAGATACATTAGTAGACTTTAACAGATGTGGTGTACCTCTAATAGAAATAGTTTCAGAACCAGATTTTAGATCAGCAGAAGAAGTTGTATGTTATATGCAAACTTTAAAATCTATTTTAGAATATTTAGATATTTGTGATTGTAAAATGCAAGAAGGTTCTTTAAGATGTGATGTTAACCTTTCTATTAGACCAAGAGGTCAAAAAGAGTTTGGTGTGAGAACAGAAACTAAAAACTTAAATTCATTTAAAGCAATTCAAAGAAATATTGAATATGAAATAGAAAGACAAATAAATCTTTTAGAAAATGGTGAAAAAGTAGTACAAGAAACTAGAAGATGGGATGACGCAAAAGGTATAAATGTATCTATGAGAACAAAAGAAGATGCTCAAGATTACAGATATTTTGTAGAACCAGATTTAATGCCAATAAAACTTACAGAAGAATACATAGAAAATATAAAAGAAAATTTACCTATGATGCCTAATGTAAGAAGAAATTTATATATTGAAAAATATGGTCTTTCAGAATATGATGCAGACCAAATTACAAATAGTAAAAAACAAGCAGACTTTTTCGATGAGACAGTTAAACATACAGATAACCCTAAACTAGTTGCAAACTGGATAATGGGAGATCTTGCTAGAATGCTTAATGAACAAGAAATGGAAATAGCAGATATTAAATTTACTCCAAAAGATTTAGCAGATATGATTAACTTAAATCTAAAAGGAACAATTAGTAGTAAAATAGCCAAAGTTGTCTTTGAAGAAATGTTTAATACAGGTAAAAAACCAGATGAAATAATTAAAGAAAAAGGTTTAGTACAAGTTTCAGATGAAGGATTAATAAAAGAAATAGTTACAAAAGTAGTAGAAAATAATCCACAATCTGTAATAGATTATCATGCTGGTAGAGATAGAGCTTTAGGTTTCTTAGTAGGTCAAGTTATGAAAGAAACAAAAGGAAAAGCAAATCCTCAAATAGTAAATAAATATATATTAGAAGCATTAAACAAATAATAAATATAGCTCCAAGATTATTCTTGGAGTTATTATTTTTTTGTTTACAAAATGTATTTTTTTTGATATAATCTATAAACTAAATAAAGTTTTTTAGATATAACATTTATTGAAAAAAATATAGATATATTATATAATTTATATATAAATAGAAATAGGAGAAAAAATATGAGATGTGAAAATTGTAAAATGGGTAAAATACCTGAAAAAGCTATAGAAATAGCGGAAAAATATAAAAATGAAGAAGGGGGAATAATGTCTGCATTACATGAAGTACAAGATTACTTTGGGTATATATCTGCAGATATACAAAAATATTTCTCTAAAATTTTTGAAATACCAGTAGCAGAAATATATGGGATAATTACATTCTATTCTAGATTTTCATTAATTCCTAAAGGAAAATATAACATAGAAGTTTGTATGGGAACAGCTTGCTATGTAAAAGGTTCTGAAAAAATTTATGATAGATTTAAACAAATACTTAAAATTGAAGATGGACAAACTACAAAAGATGGATTATTTTCATTATCTAAAGTAAGATGCATAGGAGCATGTGGCCTTGCACCAGCTATATGTATAAACGGAGAAGTATATGGAAAAGTAACTTTAAAAATGGTAGATGAAATAATTAAAAAATACAGTGAAAAATAGGAGGAAATATGAAAAAAAGTATAGAGGAAATAGAACAAATAAGAAAAGAAACAAGAAAAAAATTCTCTAAAAAACGTATATGTGTTTGTTGTGGAACTGGATGTACTTCATCTAAAAGTTTAGATATACTAGAAGAATTTGAAAAACAAATAAATATACAAAATGCTTCTGCTAAATGTGAAAAGACAGGGTGCTTTGGATTTTGTGCAAAAGGTCCAATTGTAGTAATAGAGCCAGAAGAAGTATTTTATGAAATGGTAAAAGTAGAAGATGTACAAGAAATTGTAGAAAAACATATAAAAAATAATGAAGTTGTAGAAAGACTTTTACCAACACAAAATGATGAATTTATAAAAAAATGGCATGAATTAGATTTTTATAAAAAACAAAAAAGAATAACACTTAGAAATACAGGAATAATTAATCCAGAAAATATAGATGAATATATTGCTAAAGATGGATATAAAGCACTCGAAAAAGTCTTATTAAATGAAGATTATGATGTTATAAAAGAATTAGAAAAATCTAAATTACGTGGAAGAGGCGGAGCAGGTTTTCCAACATTTAAAAAATGGTTATTTACAAAAGAAGTAGATGCTAAACAAAAATATGTATGTTGTAATGCAGATGAAGGAGATCCAGGTGCATTTATGGATAGAAGTATATTAGAAGGAGACCCACATAGTATACTAGAGGCTATGGCTATTGCAGCAAAAGTTGTAGGAGCTACAAAAGGATATATATATATACGTGCAGAATATCCAATCGCTGTAAAAAGATTAAAAATAGCTATACAACAAGCAGAAGAATATGGATTACTTGGAGAAAATATATTAGGTACAGGATTTAACTTTGCAATTAAAATAAAACTTGGAGCAGGAGCTTTTGTATGTGGAGAAGAAACAGCATTAATAAGTTCAATAGAAGGAAAAAGAGGAGAACCAAATGTTAGACCTCCATACCCAGCGGTATCTGGAATAAATAAATCACCTACATTAATAAATAATGTAGAAACATATGCAAATATTCCATATATCATATTAAATGGAGGAGAAAAATTTAGTAAAATAGGAACAGAAACATCTACTGGTACAAAAGTGTTTGCATTAGGTGGTAATATAAGAAATGTAGGACTTGTGGAAGTACCAATGGGAACTACTTTAAGAGAAATTATTTATGATATAGGTGGAGGAATTCCAAATAATAAAAAATTTAAAGCAGCACAAACAGGTGGACCTAGTGGAGGATGTATACCAGCAGAATATTTAGATACCAAAATAGATTATGAATCATTAACAAAACTTGGTTCTATGATGGGAAGTGGCGGATTAATTGTTATGGATGAAGATACATGTATGGTTAATCTTGCAAAATTCTTTTTAGAATTCACTGTAGATGAATCTTGCGGTAAATGTGCACCATGTAGAATAGGTACAAAAAGAATGCTTGAAATAATAACTAGAATAACAAAAGGAAGAGGAAAAATAGAAGATATTACTACGTTAGAAAATTTAGCTAATACAATAAAAGAAACTTCACTTTGTGGCCTTGGACAATCTGCACCAAATCCTGTAATTAGTACTCTTAAATATTTTAGAGAAGAATATGAAAAACATATAGTAGATAAAGTATGTGATGCAAAAGAATGTAAAGAATTATTAAAATATAATATAGAGGAAGATTACTGTAGAAAATGTGGTATTTGTCAAAGAAATTGTCCTGTAAATGCTATAGATGGAGTTATAGGAAAAGAAACATTTAAAATTAATACAAATAAATGTATAAAATGTGGCTTGTGTATGGCTAAATGTCCGTTTGGAGCAATTACTAAAAAATAAAGGAGAAAATAATGAATAAAAAAGTTAGTCTAACAATAGACGGGAAAAAAGTACAAGTAGATAAAAATAGTACTATTTTAGAAGCGGCTAGAAATGTGGGAATAAATATTCCAACTCTATGTTTTCTAAAAGAAATAAACGAAGAAGGAAACTGTCGTATGTGTATTGTTAAAATAGAGGGTAGAAGAGGTTTTGTAGCATCATGTGTACAAAAAGTAGAAGAAGGTATGGTAGTATATACAAATACACATGAAATAATAGAAGCAAGAAAAACAATATTATCTTTAATACTTTCTAATCATAATAAAAATTGCTTAACATGTGTAAGAAATACAAATTGTGAATTACAAACACTAGCAGTTAAATATAATTTAACAGATCTTCTTTATATAGGAGATATAACAAAACCAACAATAGATAAAAGTTCATATTGTATAGAAAGAGATACAAGTAAATGTGTATTATGCAAAAGATGTGTTAATGTCTGTAAAAAAGTACAAGGAATAGGAGCTATATCTACAATAAATAGAGGATTTAATTCTAAAATAGGAGTTGCATTTGAAAAAGGAATAAAAGAATCACCTTGCGTTGGATGTGGTCAATGTGTAATAAATTGTCCTACAGGCGCACTTAGAGAAAAACCTTATTCAAAAGACTTAGAAAAAGCTTTATTAGATAAAGAAACACAAGTTGTTGTACAAATAGCACCTTCTGTACATGTAACAATAGGTGAAGAATTTGGATTAGAACCTGGAGAAATAGTAACAGAAAAACTTGTAACAGCATTAAAAAAAGTTGGATTTGATAAAGTTTTTGATACTAATATAGGAGCAGATATAACAATAATGGAAGAAGGAACAGAATTTTTAGAAAGATTAAATAAAAATGTTAAACTTCCTATGATAACTTCTTGTTCATCTGGATGGATAGATTTTGCTGAAAAATTTTATCCAGAAATATTACCAAATATTTCAACATGTAAATCACCAATGCAAATAGTAGGAACACTTATTAAAACATATTATGCAGAAAAAAATAATATAAATCCAGATAAAATATATTCTGTAGCTATAATGCCATGTAGTGCTAAAAAAGGAGAAATAGAAAGACCAGAATTATTAGTAAATAATTTAAAAACTGTAGATACAGTTCTTACAACTAGAGAACTTGCAAGATTATTAAAATCATATGGAATAGATTTAAAAGATTTAGAAAAAACACCTTTAGATAATCCGCTTGGTGAAAGTACAGGTGCAGGAGCTATATTTGGTAGAAACGGTGGAGTTATGGAAGCTGCTGTAAGAACATTATACAATATAGTTAATAAAGAAGATTTAGATAAAATAGAGTATAAAAACAGGGATAAAGAAGGAAATATAAAAGAAGCACAAGTAATGCTAGGAGATAAAGAAATAAATGTTTGTATAGTACAAAGTTTATCTAAAATTAAAGAAATATTAGAAGAAATAAATGAAGGAAAATCTAAATATCATTTTATAGAAGTAATGACTTGTCAAGGCGGATGTGTTATGGGTGGTGGACAACCTATACACGGATCTTTAGTAGATAAGAAAGAATTATTTGAAAAAAGAAAAAATGGATTAAATAAAGTAGATGAAAATTCTAAAGAAAAAGTATCTAATAAAAATAAACAAGTACATGAAATATATGAAAATTATTTGGGAAAACCAAATACAGGACTTGCACATAGAATATTACATACTGAATATAAAGCACAAGAATGCTTTGAAAATTAAAAGAAATGTCGAAAAAGTACTAAGTTATAAATAAATGTTTACAAAATTTTAAATACTATATATAATTTTGCCTTGAGGTGAAATAAATGTATATAGTATTTTATTTTTTTATTGTAGGAGCAATATTAGGATGGATTTTAGAAATTAGCTATAAGACTATTACTAAAAATAATAATGTTTCAGCTGGAATTTTAAATGGTCCTTTTTGTATATTATATGGAATAGGAATAATGTTTATTTCTATTGTTCTTGCTAAAATAAAAAACACTTTTCTTCTTTTTTTGTTATGTACTTTTTTTATGACATTATTTGATAGAAGATATTCTATGAAAATTATAAACGTATCGGTAGCTATATGATTCCCAGATGTATTAATTATTCCAAGTGATCTTTTATAAGTAGCTTCAACGAAACATTCTTAGAGAGAATCCTTCTACCATTAGTAAATCGTGACTGCTTATCCTTATAGAGTTTTATTTCACTTGTAATTGTTGAATGAATCGTAGCGAAATGACTTCAAATTTTAGAAAAGAAATTCTGATTCTATGTCTCAATCTTAACTCCTTTCGATTCTTTTGTTTGACCGTAAGGGATTCATCTTAAGGTGTCATATAGACATGTTCATCTCTTCTTTTGATACTACATACATCTCGTATTGTAATAGAACAGTTTCAGTTTCCGTTTTCCTTCACTTTACAATTCAGAATTGCATTTGCATGATTACAGTCCTTTTGATTACTAAGCATTTATTTTAAATAGCTTATCGAGGTTGAATATATTTGACTATAATTTCTAAAA
>RCNI01000188.1_pt1 | contig 40788 bp, 33 predicted proteins | sample 2041151 | NCBI WGS metagenome assembly RCNI01 (sample SAMN09708214, study PRJNA481090) | feces metagenome | isolation source: feces | place: Antarctica: Albino Rookery
TGAATCTTCTGACATGGCAAAGCACTGGGTAATATACTATCACTCAGTGCTTTAATTTTATCTTATAAAAAGTGTTGCGGAATTAAGGTATAATAGATACTTATGAAAAAGTTTTTTTGGTTATCTGGTTTGGTATTGCCATTGAGTACCCCGTTATGCACTTTTGCACAGCAGCAGCCTAATATTATTTTTATCATTACTGACCAGCAGCGTGGTGATGCAGTAGGTTGTAATGGAAATGAGCGTATCATTACCCCCAATATAGACACTTTGGCTGGCGAAGGGTATAATTTCTGCAATGCTTATTCGGCTACCCCAAGCAGCACTCCGGCGCGTTCTGGCTTGCTTACTGGCATGTCGCCTTGGCATCATGGAATGTTAGGGTATGGAAATGTGGCTGAACATTATCGCTATGAATTGCCGCAGATGTTGAGTGATTGTGGATACCTGACATTGGGAATAGGAAAGATGCATTGGCGTCCTCAGAATGCATTACATGGTTTCCATGCTACCATTTTAGATGAGAGTGGCAGAGTGGAATCGCCTTACTTTATGAGTGACTATCGTAAATGGTTTCAGACTGTTGCGCCGGGGGTGAATCCGGATGAAACGGGTATCGGATGGAATGACCATGCGGCATCGGCATATAAGCTGGATGAGAAAATTCATCCTACGATGTGGACTGCGGATGTGGCGGTTCGTACCATTGAACATTATGATGGTGCTAAGCCATTGTTCTTGAAGATTTCTTTTGCAAGACCTCACAGCCCGTATGACCCGCCACAGCGAATTCTTGATATGTATAAAGATATTGAGATGGAAGCTCCGGTAAAAGGAGAATGGTGTAATGAGATTGGAAAGGGATTGAATGACCCTACTGTAGATAAAGACGCTGCTTTTGCTCAGTTTAGTGATGAGTATGCGATGAATACTAAGAAACATTATTATGCTTCCATTACTTTTATCGATGAGCAAGTGGGCCGAATTGTAAAGGCTTTAAAGGAGAAAGGTATGTATGACAATACGGTCATTTGTTTTACATCAGATCATGGGGATATGATGGGCGACCATAATCATTGGCGTAAGACTTATGCTTATGAAGGTTCTTCTTGTATACCTTATATCGTGAAATTCCCTAAAGGTATGAAGGTGGCAAAGGCTGCTGGCAGCGTAATAGAGAATCCGGTGGAACTTCGTGATTTCTTGCCTACTTTTGTTGATTTGGCCGGTGGACAGGTTCCTGCTGATATGGATGGAAAGTCGTTGGCAACATTGGTTAAAGAGGAAAATCCGGAGTGGAGAAGATGGATTGACATGGAGCATGCCACTTGTTATTCAGACCATAATTATTGGTGTGCATTGACCGATGGTAAACTGAAATATATTTGGTTCGTACATACCGGCGAGGAGCAGTTGTTTGATTTGGTTAAGGACCCGAAAGAACTGAAGGATGTTTCGAAGGAAAGGAAATACCGTAAACAATTGCAGGAACTGCGTCAGGTGATGGTTGAGCATTTGAGTGAAAGAGGAGAAGAATGGGTGAAAGATGGACAGTTGGTGACCCGTGAAAAGACGTTGCTCTATAGTCCGAATTATCCTAAAAGCAAAAAATAAAGAGCAATGAAGTTTAATTGGCTTGTAGGAATGGGGCATGGTATTTGTTGCTTGTGTCCCTGTTAAAGATAGTGTGGATATACTAATCTACTCAATATTGTGTTGATTAATTTAGGCGATTCCGGTAATCAGCCGAAGGTAAACCTTTCTTTCTATATTTGGCATATTCCATGTCACATATCCCGTTGGCCGTTTCCGATAAGTTTAAGGGTAAAAGTAAGCAAGGCTTGTATGGCAATGTGATGATGGAACTGGATTGGAGTGTCGGACAGGTGATGGATGCGTTGAAGCAGCAAGGAATAGAAGAAAACACCTTGGTGGTTATTACTTCCGACAACAGTCTATGGGCAAACGATGGAAATCATGCCGGTTCGTCGGACGGTTTGCGTGAAGCAAAGGCTACCACTTTCAATGGGGGGGAGGAGAGTTTCTTGCATCTTTTATTGGAAAGGGACAATTGCAGGAGGGAGAGTATGCAATGATTTGATGTTGAATATTGACTACTGCCTACTCTTGTGGAACTTACCGGAGCGGAGATGCCTAAACTGCTGATTAATGGATTGAGTATGGATTCTGTCTTGATGGGTGAAAACAAGGAATCGGTTCGTAAATCGTTATGCATGTACTATCATAAAAATTCATTGGAAGATGTGACAAATCAGCGAAAAGTGCAACAAGTATCTCAAGGTTACTATTTCTTCTTTGATAGATATGGGGGCATATTCAAGGGTATTATCCTAATGTATTGTTTGTTTTGGTAGATGATATGCAGGGTGATGCAATTGCTGCTTTGGGCAATCAAGACACCTATACTCCCAATATAGACCGGTTGATTGACAGTGGGGTGTCTTTCACCAACACTTATACTAATGGTGCACTTTGTGGGGCCTTGTCAATGCTGAGTAGGGCAATGTTGATGACAGGTCGAGATGTTTTTGAAATTCAGAGTGATGGCATGAAGATTCCGGAATCGCAAACTACTCTACCGGAACATTTGAAGAACAACGGGTATCGCACTTTCGCTACTGGCAAATGGCATTCTGACTTTGCATCGTTTGTACGTTCTTTCACCGAAGGCGATAATATTTTCTTCGGAGGAATGCATCCTTATGAAAAGAAGGGACATTGCGCTCCTAGGCTGCATCATTTTGACCAGGAAGGAAAATACGATGAAAAACCTTTTGTGGGAAAAGAATTTTCTTCTAAGATGTATGCCGATGCTGCTGTAAAGTTCTTGGAGAGTACAAAGGCGGACAAACAGCCGTTTATGGCTTTTGTGTCTTTCACTTCTCCTCAAGACCCACGCAATGTATTTATGTCGATAGTCTTGCCCGATGGTCAGGGAAAATGAAAGCGTTCGGAGGCTTTATGTTATCTGTATGACATTTATCCTACTTTGTGCGATTTGATTGGGTTGAGCATTCCTGTTTCTGTAACTGGTAAATCCTTGCTTCCGGTCTTGAAAGGAGAGACATCGCAATCGCATGACGATTTGTTCTTGATTTACTCTAATTTGTATCGATGTATTGTAAAAGGTGACTACAAGTACATTATTTATAATGTATGCGGAAAGTTGACAGAACAGCTCTTTAATTTGAAGGATGACCTGGGAGAACTGGTTAACTTGGCAGATAAGAATCAGCAGAAAAAGGCCGAGATGCGGAATCTGTTGGCACAGAGAATGAAAGAGAACCATGATTTTTGCGACTTGGACAAAACGCTATGGTGGCAAGATGGGTATAAATTGATTTGGGAAGAATTGATTGGACTTTATGTGTTTGACGATAAGGAGAGCGAAGGGTATGAAAAATAAATTATTGTTGGCGAGCTGTCTGGCTGTAGGATGTGCTTCTGCTTAGGAAGCGGATACGGCTAAGGATGGACGGCCTAGCGTCTTGTTTATCTTGAGCGATGACCATACCTCTCAAACTTGTTGTGGGAATGTTGGATTTTTGACTGAGTATGCACAGACTGAGCATATTTTGGAGAGCGGATACATGGATTCTCTACAGATATTGTAACGGAGAAGGCCATCGGATGGATAAAGGTGCAGGATAAGAGCAAGGCTTTTCTGATGTGTTGTCATTTTAAGGCGACTCATGAGCCTTATGATTTACCTGAAAGGATGCGTCATTTGTATGATGGGGTGGTATTTTCGGAGCCCTATAATTTGCTTGACTGGAGATAGGGAACAACGGGGAGGACCTTTGTGGGGCAGAAACTGGAAACAATTGGCTGTAACTGGCAAGTGGTTTCTGCCGATCTCGACAAGTGGTAGTGCCGTTATCCGGAACTTTCTTTTCTACCGAAGAATTTAGCCGGGTGGCTAAGCGTAAGGATGTTTATCAAAAACTGATTTGTGACTACTTGCTTTGTGCTGCTACCGTGGATGATAATATCGGAAAACTGTTGGCTGCATTAGATGGAATGGGGATTGCCTACAATACGATTGTGGTTTATGTGGCCGACCAGGGGTATTTCTTTACCGAGTATGGTTTCTATAACAAGCGAATGTATTATGAAAAAGCAGCCCGTATGCCATTTGTCATTTGCTATCCGAAGCTTATTCCTGCCGGAAAGCATGTGAAGGAGTTGATTATGAATGTCGATTTTGTAGCTACGTTGTCTGACTTTGCTGGAGTAAAGACCCTCAAAGGGGTGCAAGGAAAAAGTTTCAAGCAGATTCTGACTGGAGAGGCTCCTAAAGATTGGCGTAAGACTATTTATTACCGTTATTGGACGCAGCATGATATTCGTCCGGTGCGGAACGACAGGTATAAACTGATGTTTTTATATGGCGACTGCTTGAACATGACTGGCTTTTCCGATTATAAGTCGAAACCGTCGTGGGAGTTTTATGACTTGCAGAAAGAGCCAAAAGAGAACCATAATGCATACAACGATAAAGAAGATCAGTTGGTTATTACTGATATGAAAAAGGAGATGTTACGCCTTCACGAAGAGGTGGGTAACACCGATTCGGGTTCTGTTCGTATGAAAGAGATTCTCAAGCAGGAAGGACTGGTGAAATAAGATGTTTCACTGTCGGTTGATGGTGGATAAGTTTTCTCTTTTCTGCATTCTTACTTTATAGTTGTTTTTTCAGTTGATAAAATAAGAATACAGGGAAGAGATTTAACTATAAAAGTATGGTAGAAAGATTTTTTTATGTTTTATAGCTTACAGCTATTTTTTAAATACGGAGAGGTCACCGAATCTTTGTTTGAAAGCATTTCTTCAGGTATCCCTTCAAATATGATTTTACCTCCTTCATTTCCACCTCCTGGACCAATTTCTATCACATAGTCAGCTACTTTAAGCACTTCCAGGTTATGTTCAATCAGAAATAATGAATTTCCTTTATCTACAAGGTTGTTGAATAGTTCTATGATATGCTGAACATCTTGCAGGTGAAGTCCATCGGTTGGCTCATCCAAAACCAGGATTTGTCCAGATTGATTTAAGTAAGAAGCTAGTTTCATTCGTTGCAATTCTCCTCCAGATAAAGTAGACAAAGCCTGATTCAGGTGAAGATAAAACAGACCAACATCAGCAAGAGACTTCAATTTTTGTTCGATGATTGTACCTTTGAAATGTGCAATTGCTTGTCGGACGGTCAAGTCCATAGTCTGTGCAATATTTAATCCGTTCAGTTTGTATTGAAGTGCTTCCTTTGAGTAACGGAGGCCGCCGCAGGATTCACAGACTGTTTCGATGGAATCCATGAAAGCCATTTCCGATATGATGACTCCTTTTCCCTGACATACAGGACAAGCACCTTCACCATTAAAGGAAAATAGTCCGACTTTTTCTCTACTTGATTTGGCGAACATTTTTCGGATATCATCAGCCACACCGAGATAGGTCGCCGGAGTAGAGCGCAAATTCGCACCGATACTTTTCTGACTGATTAAAGTGACTTCATCTCCTATCTGATTATGAAGAGCTTGCATGAGCGAACTTTTACCAGAACCAGCAACACCGGCAATTACCGTGAGTACTCCTTTCGGAAATCTAGCATTTATATGTTTTAGATTATGAAGAGAAAGGTCTTTTATATCTATCCATCCTGTGGCTTTACGAACATTGGATTTAACGCCTTTATGTTCTCGCAATAACCTTCCGGTAAGGGTGTCATTGTGCAATAACTGCTGATATGAGCCTTCAAAAAGAATCTCACCTCCTAAAGTTCCCGCACCTGGTCCCATGTCGATGATATGGTCGGCAATTTCCATTATTTCTTTATGATGCTCCACTATAAGTACGGTATTGCCACGGTCGCGGAGTTGTAAGATGGCATTGCTTAGACGATGAATGTCATGGCTATGGAGTCCTACACTGGGTTCATCCAAAACATATAACATATCGGAGAGAGATGAATTGTTGTATTTCGCAATTTTACAGCGTTGCGCTTCTCCACCTGACAGCGTACCCATAGGACGGTCAAGCGTCAAGTAGTCAAGTCCTATATTGATTAAAGCATTGATACGGTTTCGTAAAGCAGCTTTCGTATCAACAGCTATAGGGTCGTCGATACCATCTAGCCATGACAGGATATCCAGAAGAGGCATCTGTGTGATATCAGCAATGTTTTTGCCGCAAATTTTACAGGAAAGTATCTTTGGATTCAATCGTTTCCCATGACATTCCGGACAAGGTCCCTGTGTGACAATCGACTCCAGCTTCTTCCAGTGTACCTTTGCATCATCCCGTTTCAACATACGATTCATGCGATACATAAGTCCCTCATACTTGCCGTTCTTGTAATAATCGGCAGGAGGATTCTTTAATGTCATTGGCTCCTGGTAAAGGAAAAGATGCAGCTCGTCTGGTGTAAAATCTTTGATTTTCTTATTTGGATCATACAATCCGCAAGCCCCATAATACAACCAACGCCATTGCCCGGGTTCATAGGCTACATAATTTATTACACCTGCTTCATTTAGACTTTTATTAAAATCAACTAGTTTGTGTACATCTATTTCCGTAATCTCACCAAGTCCGTCGCATCTGGTACATCTGCCTTGCGGGTGATTGAAAGAGAAAGAATCGGAGTATCCTACGAAAGGTTGTCCTACACGTGAGAACAGCAAACGCAACAGACTGTATATATCGGTATAAGTACCTACGGTAGAGCGAGTCTGTCCCGAGGGTTTGCGTTGGTCTATTACGATAGCTGGAGGAAGATTTTCTACCCTGCCTACCGCTGGTCTTCCATATTTTGGAAGGTATCGTTGAGTAAAACTAGGAAATGTATCGTTCAACTCTCTTCTTGACTGTGCTGCTACCGTATCAAGTACCAAAGAACTCTTTCCTGAACCTGAAACGCCAGTAACTACAGTTATCTGATGCTTGGGAATTTCTACCGAAACATGTTTCAAATTATTCTGTGTAGCATTAATTACCCGAATCTTATCTTTCATCATATATATTTACTTAGGATTATTGAAAAAACAACCTGTAATAGTTTGTTCTATCACTATAGAATTTCAAGTATTTCTTCACGTTCTTTCCGTCTGAAATGACTTGGAGAAGGTTCTGCGTTGATAGCTGGATATCCTATAGGAAAAATAGCGGTAAGTGTATAATCTTTCATAGATGGATAGATGGATTGTAGCAGTGATGCATCAAAATGTCCCACCCATGTTGTAGCTAGTCTCAAGTTGGCTATCTGTAACATGATATGCGTAGCCACTATGGCTGCATCTGTTTCTGCAAACGTATGGCCGTCATAAGAACGGACCCAGCCTTCATCCTGCTTGTATCCCACCACAAGAAAATCTTTTGCACCGAATGTGAATTTTGTAGCCCGGATTATATCTTCTTTCGCTGTGGCTGTCTTCATCCAAAATATCTTTACTGGCTGTTTGTTGACAGCCGTTGGGGCTGCGTCAGCTGCATCTATTATTTGTTCTATCAGATTTTCTTCTACAACTCTGTCGGAGAATTGTCTGCATGAGTATCTGTCTTTTATTAACTGTTTGAATTCCATGTATATAATCTAAAATTATTTTATAAAAGTGCCAACTTCAGCTTCAAGTTTATCAATGATTGTTTGTGGATTGACTTCTACAGTCAGTCCGATTTGTCCGCCTGAAATATAGATTGTTTTTCATGCCAAAGCTGATTTTTCAACATAGATGGGCAATTTTGTTTTCAGACCGAAAGGGGAGCATCCGCCATGTATGTATCCTGTCAACTCTTCAAACTTTTCTGGCTGGAGCATTGTGAGATTCTTGACATTGACAATTTCAGCTGCTTTTTTCATGTCAATTCTGTTTGCAGCCGGAAGACAAAAGACATAATAACCACCATGGTGGTCTGTAGTTACCAGGGTCTTGAACAGACGTTCAATATAGAATCCCATATAATTTGCCACATCAATAGCAGCAACAGGTCCATTGACAGTGGGATATTCATGAATTTTATAATCAATTTTATAGTGGTCTAATTCCACTAATGCAGCAGTAGCTTTTCCCATATTATAATCAGTTATATAAATGTGACATGGTGACTGGATTACAATGTAATAAATCCAATCACCATGATAATTGCCTTTTTGAGACCTTGTAATTAAGGCTGATTAGAAGTCAATCTTTTCACCTTCGTACAAAGCGATGTAAAGCTTTTCAATGTCCTCTACCGAAGTGTTACGAGGATTGAATGAAGTACATACGTCCTTGAATGCATTTTCTGCCATACGGTGAACCTCTTTCATCCATGCATCTTTTTCGATACCGTATTCACGTATAGAAGCAGGAACGTTGATTTCTTTCTTCAGATTCTCAATAGCGGTGATAAATTCGCCTGTTGTATTTAAGCCAATCAGTTTAGCCAGGTCTTCGAAACGCTTAGTCACTTTAGCATTATAACGCATTACGTTTGGAAGAGCCAAAGCATTGGCACGGCCATGAGGAATACCGAATACACCACCCATCTGGTGAGCCATAGAGTGTACAATGCCCAACCATGCATTTGTAAATGCGTATCCTGCAAGTGCAGAAGCATCGTGCATGTTCTGACGAATAACTCCATCTTCAGGATTTTCAGTTGCTTTCTTCAAGTTGTCGAAAATCAACTGTATGCTTCCCTTGGCCAATGCATCTGCATAGTTATCATCTACATTTGAAGTATAAGCTTCGATGGCATGTGTCAAGGCATCCATACCTGTATTTGCAGTGATATTTGCTGGCATCGATTTGCAGAGGTCACCGTCTACGATAGCCAAGTCAGGCTGTAGTTCGTGAGAAGCCAGTGGATATTTTACACCTTTTTCACGGTCGGTGATTACAGCTAAAGAAGTAGTTTCTGTACCAGTACCGCTTGTAGAAGGGATAGCTGCAAAACGGGCCTTCTTTCTCAATTCTGGAATGCCGAATGGAGTGATCATTTGTTCAAAAGACAAATCTGGATGTTCGTAAAGTACCCACATGGCCTTTGCCGCATCTATTGATGAAGTACCTCCCAATCCGATGATCCAGTCTGGACCGAATTCAGAGATGAAAGCTGCCCCTTTTCTCACGGTTTCGAGTGAAGGGTCTGCTTCTACTCCTTCGAATACCTTGTATTCAATGCCTGTTTTTGCCAGGATAGCTTCAGCGCGCTGGAGGCTGCCATTACGTGTAGTAGAACCTTTACCTGTTACGATAACCGCTTTCTTGCCATTGATTGTTTTTAATTCTTCTAAAGAGCCGTTTCCATGAAATAAAACTCTCGAGCCATACAATTTTGCCATAATAGTTTATTGTTTTAGAGTGTTTAATTACTTGTTTTTTTATCATAGTGCAAAAGTACAGCGTTTTGGCGAGGCTGAAGTTATCCAAAATCTACCATAATTTATACATTTGTTGTTTATGGCTGATTACGCAATTTATTCTTTAATTGTACCGGTGTCATTGCAAACTTCTGTTCTACATATTTGTTTAGTGCCGCCTGAGAAGAAAAGCCGAAATCAATTGAAATCTCCTTTATGCTCATATGGCCAACTGCCAAAGCTTTCTTCAGTTCCAGGTTAAGCTTTTCATGGATAATCTCCAATGGGGTCAGTCCGCAAAAATGTCTGCAAACTTCTGTCAGGTGCTTGACCGAAACATTCAAATCATTTGCATAAGAACTTGCAACCCTGTTCTCCTTGAAGTCACGGTCTACCATCTCTCTGAAATTTATATATAAAGAGGTATCCTCGTTGTCAGTTGCAACCAAAGCCTTTTCTGGACGCGCATTAATTAATTTCATAATTATAATCTTGATAAACAATTTAATCTGCATCTTATTTATCGGATTGAAGTCTTTATACATTCCACATATAGAATGCCATATATGGATTATCTCGCTAAAGGTTTCTTTCTTGTTTTCGAAGGAAACATAATTTACGCGCTTTTGTAAATCAATGTTGTAGTCTTTCAGGTCGTTGTGTAATATCTCAGAGCAAAATACCGTTTCATCAAACAGAATTATGTATGCTTTGGCATCTGAAGATACATTGGCGCTATGTAACTGGTGGGGAAATAGTAGAGAAGCGGACTGCGGCTCCATCTTATTCTGCTCAAAATCGACAGTCAGGTCGATGTTACCTTCTTCTAGTAATATCAGCTGGAAGAAATTATGACGGTGTAGTCCATTCTGATTTTTCTGTCTATCAACTTCTTCAAGATAGAAATTGACGCAAGGTGTCCCTTGGGTATATGTATCTAAATACTGTTCATTAATTATCATAAGTTTTGCTTTAATATAAGTATAACATCAAATAGGTTTCAAATATAAGAAAATAGAACTTATATCAGCTATTTTCTATATTAAAAGAGTTGTAAACGATAAAATCATAAAATACGTCCTTAAATCATTAAAGATATGCTTTCATCATGATTGCGATAATAATTGGGTCGGCATAAGGTTTCATCTTGAAAAAGGAGTCTGTCTTTTCACTGCAGGTAATTTCCTCTGTTTTTCTGTTGCAAGTGTGAGAAGGGTACAGTTCATGTCTGGAGTATGAATACAGATGTGTAATTTATACGGCGCACTTTTTTTAGTGTATGGAGGCACTGGGGGTATCTTTATTTCTTAGTTGTCAAATGTTGCCTTAAAAGGGTGTTTGGGTTGTAAATTGATTGTAAAATCACGTTTTCTGTAAATCCAAGAATTTCAATAATCGTCATTCTAGCAGGTAAAAACAAATCTTTATACATTATTTATACAGTAATAAGTCGTTTATGCAGCGGTATGCTGGAATCTTACCGTCGTTTTTTCTCAATCTTTTAATCATTTTCTTCAAAATAATTATATATTTTTCTTGAAATGCTTACAAGATTCCCCTAAAATGTCAGCATGATTTTATCCCTATAGTCGGAAATTGGGACAAACTTATCTTCAGACGCTCTAGAATAGTCTGTTACGTGAATAGTGTTATTGTGTATATTTTACTGATATAGAAACAGATATATTAAATTCGGACATTCAGGAATCAGAAAAAAAGAATCATCATGAGGTGTCTGTGATTTTTTTCGATTCTCAGTCATTTTAAAATACAATTTGACACTTTGCTTTTTTCTTGCAGAAAAGAATCTGGAGGAGAAGCCGATTAGATGGTTCGTTTATGGTGCTTGAAATGTTGGAACTGCCTGTAAAGAGCAATTCCAGCCACTATGCTGGCCAGTACGTCCGAAATAGGCATGCTGAACCATATTCCATTTACACCCCATATCATGGGCAAGAATATCAGACAAGGGGTGAGGATAAGGATTTGCCGGTTGAGTGACAGGAAAATGGCTTTCTGTGCCATGCCGATGCTTTGGAAGAAGTTGGAGGTAACCATTTGAAAGCCGATGATGGGGAAAGTCATGATGACGATTCGCAGTCCGTGGCAAGCCGTTTGTATTAGTTGTTCGTCGGAAGTGAAGGCGGCTATCATCAGTTCCGGGAACAGTTCACCTATGAGGAATCCCCCCGTAGTGATGAGGGTGGCGGTTACGACTGTCAGCTTTAGCACACGGTCTACGCGATGTAAGTTCCCGGCTCCAAAATTATATCCTGCAATAGGTTGCATCCCTTGGTTGAGCCCCATCACAACCATGACAAAAAGGAAGGCGATGCGGTTGATGATGCCAAAGGCTCCGATGGCCATATCTCCGTCGTATTGCTTCAAACCTTTATTGATGAGGATGACAATGACGCACGAAGCCATGTTCATGAAGAAAGGAGCTAGTCCGATGCCGATGATGTTTCTTACTAAAGGCCAGTGCAGATGATAGATTCCCTTGCTGAAATGTACCACTTCATTCTTGTTGCTGAGGAGCTTGGCGAGCCAGCAGAGCGAAATCATCTGCGAAAGGATGGTGGCAAAGGCTGCACCCTGTATTCCTAAGTTGAAGCCGTAGATAAACAAGGGGTCGAGTATGGTATTGATGATAACGGTCAGTATGGTGGCTATCATTGCTTTTTGAGGATGCCCCGTAGAGCGGAGCACGGCGTTCAGTCCCAGATAGATATGGGTAATGATGTTTCCTAGCAGGATAATGACCATATAGTCTCTGGCATAGGGCAGAGTGGCATCGCTGGCACCGAAGAAATGGAGGATAGGGTTCAGGAAAAAGAGGGTGACGGCAGTGAAGAACAGTCCGATGACCAGGTTAAGCGAAATCACATTTCCTAAGATGAGTTGTGCGCTGCGGTAGTCTTTTTGTCCGAGTTTGACCGAGATTAGCGAAGAAGCTCCTACTCCTACAAGAGAGCCGAAGGCTGCAGCCAAGTTCATCAGCGGAAAAGTGATAGCCAGTCCGGAGATAGCCAGTGTGCCCACTCCGTGGCCGATAAAGATACTGTCTACCATATTGTAGAGCGATGAGGCTGTCATGGCGATGATGGCAGGAATGGCATATTGTTTTAACAGTTTGCCTATGGATTCTGTGCCTAGTTGAGTTGCTACTTGTTTTTGTGACATGATATTTCTTTTTACCGAAAAATGTGGGGCAAAGGTACTTAAAAATCTGCATAGGGGAAAAAGTTTCATTATCTTTGCATCTGTCTAGGCTTCTTTGGATGATGCTTTGGACAATGGATAAATGATTTTTTAGGAAAAGAAGAATATGGAAAATCGTTCGATGTCTTTGGTTGAACTGAACAATTTGGTGCGCAGGAGCATTCAGGCATGTCTGCCCGATGAATATTGGATTCAGGCGGAGCTGAGTGAAGTGCGCACAAACTATTCGGGGCATTGCTATCTAGAGTTTATACAGAAAGACCCGGTAAGCAACGCTTTAGTGGCCAAAGCAAGAGGTATTATATGGAGCAGCGTATTTGCACGCCTTCGTCCCTTCTTTGAGAGGGAAACCGGACAGGTTTTTGTCTCGGGTCTAAAGGTGCTGGTACGGGTTACGGTAGATTTTCATGAGCTATACGGCTATTCGCTTACGGTGGTAGACATAGACCCTACCTATACATTGGGGGATATGGCCCGCAGGCGCAAGGAGATTCTTTGTCGGTTGGAAGAAGAGGGAGTGCTTAGGTTGAACAAAGAACTGCTGTTACCGGAGACAGTTCAGCGTGTTGCAGTCATCTCTTCGGCTACAGCAGCTGGTTACGGTGATTTTTGCAATCAGCTGCAGCATAACGCTTTCGGCTTTGTATTTTATACCAAACTTTTTCCTGCCATTATGCAGGGCGACCGAGTAGAGCAGTCTATCATCTCTGCCTTGGAAAAGATTTACAGTCAGTTGGAGCAGTGGGATGTGGTAGTCATTATCCGTGGTGGAGGGGCCACCTCCGACTTATCGGGTTTCGACACTTACGAGCTGGCCACCCATTGTGCGCAGTTCCCTCTGCCCATCATTACGGGTATCGGGCATGAGCGTGATGACACGGTGCTGGATATGATATCCCATACACGTGTCAAGACCCCAACAGCTGCAGCCGAGTTCTTGATCAATCGCATGCGTGAGTCGGCAGAGCGTCTGGAAGCCTGTGCCGATTTCCTTTATCATCAGTTGCCGTTGCGTATCGAAAAGATGCAGCAGCAGTTGGATGCATGCGTGCATCGAATCCCTGCCAAGGTGCAGATGCGTATTCAGAAAGAGTATTTTCGCCAGGAGCGTTTGGCTGGTCAGCTGGCATCGGCATGGCAGACCCGAAGGATGAAAGAAGCATATCGTTTGGAGGTGATGCCACGTATCATGGAGCGAGTAGCTTATCGTTTAGATAGTCAAATTCACCGGCTGGAGATGCTGGAAGAACGGGTAAAGGCCTCTTCTCCCGATTTGCTGCTGAAAAAAGGATATAGCCTTACCCTCAAAAACGGGAAAGTAGTAACCAGTGTGTTCTCCCTTAAACCGGGCGATGAAGTAGTGACCAGAGTATCCGACGGGCAGTTTAAAAGTAAAATATTATAACCAACCCTATATAGATAGAAAAATCATTATGGCAGTAAAGAAAGAAACATATAGTGAAGCCATGAAGCGCTTGGAGAGCATTGTGGCTGGAATAGAGAACAACGAACTGGATATTGATGAGCTGGGCAGCCAGCTGAAAGAGGCGCAGAAACTCATCAAGTATTGTCGTGACAAACTCTATAAGGCTGATGCAGAAATCAAAAAGATGCTGGAAACCGAAGAAGGAGATGAAAATAACTGAACCTTGACTTGGAGGTTGCAGATATAAATCTTATTTTTGCTGATAACAATAATCAAGAACATTATTAAAAATACTATAAAAATGAAAGAAATTGATTGGTCTAATTTGTCTTTTGGTTATATGAAGACAGATTATAACGTGCGTTGCTATTATCGCGACGGTAAATGGGGAGAATTGGAACTCTGCTCAGAAGAAACTCTGAACATCCACATGGCTGCTACTTGTCTGCACTACGGTCAGGAAGCATTCGAAGGTTTGAAAGCTTTCCGTGGAAAAGACGATAAGGTTCGTGTATTCCGTCCTCAGGCAAATGCAGAACGCTTGCAGTCTACTTGTCGCGGCATCTTGATGCCGGAACTGCCTACCGATTTGTTCTGCGAGGCTGTCCGTAAAGTGGTAAAGGCCAACGAACGCTTTATTCCTCCTTATGAAAGCGGTGCTTCACTTTATATCCGTCCGTTGCTGTTGGGTACGGGAGCTCAGGTAGGGGTGCGTCCGGCAAATGAATATTTGTTTGTGATGTTTGTAACTCCGGTAGGTCCTTATTTCAAAGGTGGATTTGCAACCAATCCGTATGTGATTATCCGTCAGTTTGACCGTGCAGCCCCTCTGGGTACAGGTACTTATAAGGTGGGCGGCAACTATGCTGCCAGCCTGCGTGCAAACAAAATGGCGCACGATGCCGGATATGCCAGTGAGTTTTATCTGGATGCAAAAGAAAAGAAGTATATTGACGAATGTGGTGCTGCCAATTTCTTCGGTATCAAGGAAAATACATACATTACTCCATTGTCTACTTCTATTCTTCCTTCTATCACAAACCGTAGCTTGATGCAGTTGGCCGAAGATATGGGGATGAAGGTGGAGCGTCGTCCAATTCCGGAAGAAGAGCTGGAAACATTCGAAGAAGCCGGTGCTTGTGGTACTGCGGCTGTCATCAGTCCGATTGAACGTATCGATGATTTGGAAAACGACAAGTCGTATGTTATTTCAAAGGATGGAAAGCCAGGACCTATTTCTGAAAAACTGTACACAAAGTTGCGTGCTATTCAGTATGGTGATGAAGCAGATACTCATAACTGGGTGATGGTAGTGGAATAAATACACATTCTTGACGTTAGCTGAAATGCTGGAAAGCCGATTGGATATAATTGGCTTTCCATTTTATATTATTAATCTCTAATCTAATTCTTATGTTAAAACTAAATTCAAATTTGAAGAATGAAGCTATTGCTGCTTTGGATGGCAACTGGGTTACAGCTGCTGTGGTGACTTTTGTGTATATGGCTATTGGCGGAGGGGTGTCTTTAATCTCGGAGGTAGGTGGTCTTGTCTATATTATTGTTTCTCCTCTATTGACCTTTGGTTTGATTATCTTATTTTATGAGTTGTTCCGTGACAAGAGAGCTTTGGAAGTAGGACGACTCTTTGATGGTTTTCAAGATTTCGGAAGAATATTCGGTACTGGAATCTTAATGCAAATCTATGTGGTTTTATGGAGCATGTTGCTCATTGTACCTGGAATTATTAAATCCTATTCTTATGCATTGACTTATTATATTTTAAAGGATGAACCAGAATTGAAATATAATGCTGCTATCGAAAAAAGTATGCAGATGATGGATGGATATAAGATGAAACTGTTCTTGCTTGACTTGGGTTTCATTGGATGGGGCTTGTTGAGCTGTTTGACATTGGGACTTGGTTTTTTGCTCTTGATACCTTATGTGGAAACTGCACATGCTGCTTTCTATGAAGACTTGAAAGCAGAATTAAGAGGTGGACATAACTGGACCGAGTCAGTTTCTGCAGCATCGGCTGAATAAAAATAGACTCTCGGTCAGTAGATGAATCTCCCGGCACCAATGATTCTAGTTGGTGCCGGGAGATTTTGATTTGTAGCTGCATACTTGTTCTTTCCGAGCAAAAGACGTAACTTTGTAACCTAAATCAAGCATATAAGTAAAAGCAATGGGAAAAGGAAAACTGGCAAAGTTTGCAGATATGGCGGAATATCCGCACGTGTTCGAATATCCATATTCGGTAGTAGATGACGTTCCTTTTGAAATGAGAGGAAAGTGGAACAAGGAGTTTTTTAAGAATGACAACCCGATTGTTCTCGAATTGGGATGCGGACGCGGTGAATATACGGTAGGATTGGCACGCCGATACAGCGACAAGAACTTTATCGGGGTGGACATCAAGGGGGCACGTATGTGGACCGGAGCTACTGATGCGCTGAATGAAGGACTGAAGAATGCAGCTTTCCTGCGTACAAACATTGAAATCATCGACCGTTTCTTTGCACCGGGCGAGGTGAGTGAAATCTGGCTGACTTTCTCCGACCCTCAGATGAAGAAGGCTACCAAGCGTCTTACTTCCACTTATTTTATGGAGCGTTATCGTAAATTCTTGGTTCCAGACGGGGTGGTGCATCTCAAGACCGACAGCAACTTCATGTTCACTTATACCAAGTATATGATAGAGGCAAATCAGCTGCCGGTTGATTTCATGACTGACGACTTGTATCATTCGGGTATGGATGATGATATTCTGAGTATCCGTACTTATTATGAACAGCAGTGGTTGGACCGCGGGTTGAATATCAAGTATATCAAGTTCCATCTTCCACAAGAAGGGGTGTTGGCAGAGCCGGATGTGGAAATAGAACTGGATGATTACAGAAGCTATAACCGCAGCAAGAGAAGTGGCTTGCAGACCAGTAAATGATATAGGACTATAAAGATATAACATAAACAATTATGACACTTTATCCAAAATTGATTCTTGACGCATTGGCTACAGTGCGCTATCCGGGAAACGGAAAGAATATTGTGGAAGCCGAAATGGTGGCAGACAATCTGCGCATTGACGGCATGAAGGTCAGCTTTTCTATTATTTTTGAAAAATCGACTGACCCTTTTATGAAATCGGTATTGAAAGCTGCCGAAACAGCAATTCATACTTATGTATCCAAAGAGGTGGAAGTGACTATCGCTACCGAAAGCAAGCAGGCTGCTCGCCCTGAACCGGGAAAGATGCTTCTTCAGGTGAAAAATGTAATTGCCGTATCATCTGGTAAAGGTGGGGTGGGTAAATCTACTGTAGCGGCAAACTTGGCCGTGGCTTTATCTAAATTGGGCTATAAGGTGGGCTTGTTGGATGCCGACATTTTCGGTCCTTCTATGCCTAAGATGTTTCAGGTGGAAGATGCTCGTCCGTATGCAGAAACTGTAGAAGGACGTGATTTGATTGTACCTATCGAAAAATATGGCATCGAACTGTTGTCTATCGGTTTCTTTGTCAATCCGGACCAGGCTACTTTATGGCGTGGAGGAATGGCGAGCAATGCCTTGAAGCAGTTGGTGGGTGATGCCAAATGGGGAGAACTGGATTATTTCATCTTGGACACTCCTCCCGGAACAAGCGATATCCATCTTACTTTGATGCAGACTTTGGCTATTACCGGAGCTGTGATTGTCAGCACTCCGCAGCAGGTTGCCTTGGCTGATGCACGCAAAGGTATCAATATGTATATGAATGATAAGGTGAATGTGCCTATCTTGGGACTGGTGGAAAATATGGCTTGGTTTACTCCTGCCGAACTTCCGGAAAACAAGTACTATATCTTTGGAAAAGAAGGTACCAAGCGCTTGGCGGAGGAATTGGATGTGCCTTTGTTGGGACAGATTCCTTTGGTGCAGGGCATTTGTGAGAATGGCGACAAGGGTACTCCTGTGGCTTTGGATGAAAATTCGGTGACTGGCCAGGCTTTTATCGAATTGGCCAAGAATGTGGTGGAGCAGACAGAAAAGCGTAATTTGGAAAAAGCTCCTACTCATATTATCGAAGTACATAAATAAGCGGCGGGCCCTTGAGGCTTGTGGCAAGATAAAAAAAAGAATCCTCTTCCTTGGAACCTGCATCAGGTTATTCCATTGGAAGAGGATTCTCTTTTATGTTTGAAGTGATAGGGTTATCCTATATTCTTTACTTTGATGAGATATTCAGCAATCTGTACAGCGTTCAATGCAGCACCCTTCTTGATCTGGTCACCCACAATCCAGAAAGTCAAGCCGTTTTCGTTGGCCAGGTCTTTACGGATACGACCTACGAATACAGGGTCTTTTCCAGAGAGGAACAGAGGCATAGGATATTCTTTCTTTTCAGGATTGTCCATCAGCACCAGGCCGTCGCCGGCAGCAAAAGCTTCACGGGCTTCTTCTACAGAGACAGGACGCTCTGTTTCAACCCAAATGCTTTCTGAGTGAGAACGGAGAGCAGGAACACGTACACATGTAGCGCTTACTTGAATATCGGAGTGCATAATCTTACGTGTTTCATTATACATCTTCATTTCTTCTTTTGTATATCCGTTGTCGGTAAATACGTCAATCTGAGGAATCAAGTTGAAAGCCAACTGGTATGCGAACTTATCTACAGTGACAGGTTCGTTGGCCAATACCTGACGATACTGTTCGTACAGTTCGTCCATCGCTGCAGCACCTGCACCGCTGGCAGCCTGATAGGTAGAAACGTGTACACGCTTGATGTGTGTCAGGTCTTCGATAGCTTTCAAAGCCACCACCATCTGGATAGTAGTGCAGTTAGGGTTGGCAATGATGCCACGCGGACGAGTCAGCGCGTCTTCAGGGTTTACTTCAGGAACGACCAAAGGAATATCTGCATCCATACGGAAAGAGCTTGAATTGTCAATCATCACGGCACCGTATTTAGTGATGGTTTCTGCAAATTCTTTAGAAGTTCCGGCACCCGCAGAAGTAAAGGCAATGTCTATGTCTTTGAAATCATCGTTGTGCTGAAGAAGTTTCACTTCCAGTTCTTTTCCGCGGAAAGTGTACTTTCGGCCTGCACTGCGTGAAGATCCGAACAATACCAATTCATCCATTGGAAAATTTCTTTCGTCGAGCACTCTTAGGAACTCTTGTCCTACGGCTCCGCTTGCACCAACAATTGCTACTTTCATTTTTTGCGTTCTTGTTTAATGTGAATAACTAAATGTATCTAATTTCGGTCTGATATATTTCTTTAAGTATTGTAATAATATACCATTAGTTGCAAAATTAAAACATTTTGCTGAATGAATGATGAAAATAGGATGGTTTTTTGTATTTTTGTTCATAAATTCTAAAAAAGTAAAACATTCTTATGGAAGAGCTGCTTTCTTTATTCAACTTTGACATTCATTTTCCGATAACGGATCCTACGTGGATTTTCTTTTTGGTGCTGGTTATCATTCTGTTTGCTCCTATTTTGCTGGAGCGGTTGCGCATTCCGCACATCATCGGGATGATTTTGGCCGGCGTGATTGTGGGCGAGCATGGATTTAATATTTTGGCGCGTGACAGCAGTTTCGAACTTTTCGGGAAGGTAGGGTTGTATTATATTATGTTTTTGGCTGGTCTGGAGATGAATATGGAGGACTTCAAGAGTATTCGAGGAAAAGCTACGGTTTTGGGACTCTTGGCTTTCATCTTCCCGCTGGGTATTGGCGTATGGACAAACATCAACTTGCTGGGCTATGGTTTGATTACTTCGGTGCTGTTGGCCAGTATGTACGCTTCGCATACATTGATAGCATATCCTATTGTGATACGTTACGGCATCAACCGGCAGCGTGCGGTAAGTATAGCTGTGGGTGGTACGGCTGTAACCGATACCTTGACTTTGTTGGTGTTGGCGGTTATCGGTGGTATGTATAAGGGCGAAACCTCCGATATGTTTTGGATTTGGCTGGTGCTGAAGGTGCTTGTGTTGAGCTTGTTGATTATGTTCTTCTTCCCTCGGATAGGCCGCTGGTTCTTCCGTCGTTATAGTGACCACGTAGTGCAATATATTTTTGTGATGGCAATGGTTTTCCTGGGAGCCGGGCTGATGGAGTTTGTAGGGATGGAGGGCATTTTGGGAGCCTTCCTGGCAGGATTGGTATTAAACCGCCTTATCCCTCATGTGTCTCCTTTGATGAGTCATCTGGAGTTTGTGGGTAATGCTTTGTTTATTCCTTATTTCCTGATTGGAGTGGGTATGTTGATTAATGTCAACGTATTGCTGGGGCATGTCAATTCTTTGAAGGTGGCTTCTGTTATGATTGTTGTTGCTCTTTTAGGAAAATGGATTGCTTCATGGGCAACACAGAAACTCTACAAGATGCGTGCCGTAGAGCGTGAACTGATGTTTGGATTGAGTAACGCGCAGGCTGCCGCTACTCTAGCTGCGGTGCTGGTGGGATATAATATCATTTTGCCCGATGGAGAACGTCTTCTGAATGAGGATGTGCTGAATGGAACCATCTTGTTGATATTGGTGACTTGTGTGGTCAGCTCTTTTATCACGGAACATGCAGCCAAGCGAATAGCTATGGATGATACTCCGGTGGAGGATGAAAAGTCGCAGGAAAAGGAGAAATTCTTGATTCCTGTTGCCAACCCGGAAACATTGGATAATTTGATGAACCTGGCTTTGGTGGTACGTGATGAGAAACTGTCGGATAATCTAGTGGCTCTGAGTGTCATTAATGACAGTGCAGACTCAGACCGGCTGGAGATGCGCGGCAAGAGAAACTTGGAACGTGCGGCGCAAATTACAGCGGCTACTAATGTAGGACTTAAGACTGTTACACGCTTCGACTTGAATATCACGACCGGTATTTTGCATACAGCAAAGGAATATGATGCTACCAATATCATTATCGGTTTACATTATAAGATGAGTATTGTGGATTCATTTTTTGGAAACTTGACAGAGAACTTGCTGAAGAATACTCATTTGCAGGTTATGGTGGCTCGTTTCCTCATTCCGGTAAATACATTGCGTAGAATCATTGTGGCAGTTCCTCCAAAGGCGGAATTTGAACATGGATTTACTAAATGGATTACACATTTATGCAGGATGAGCAGTCAGCTGGGATGTAGGGTCCATTTTTATGCGCATCCTCAAACTTTGGGATATATTAGGGGATATATTGCCAAAAAACATAAAGATACTCGTACTGCTTATTCGGAACTGGAAGATTGGGATGACTTGCTGATTCTTACCGGACAAGTGAATTATGATCATCTGTTGGTGATTGTCAGCGCACGCAGAGGTTCCATCTCTTACGATTCTTCGTTTGAGCGCTTGCCGATGCAGGTATCGAAATATTTTAATAACAATAGTATCATGTTGCTTTATCCTGGGCAGAAGGGAGACCCTAATGATATGCTTTCATTTTCTGACCCGCATGGATGGGCGGAGACTCAGTATTATGATAAGGTGGGTAACTGGTTCTATAAGTGGTTTAAGAAAAATTCATAAAAATGAGAGACAATTCATGGCAGCAGCGTACAGAACTGCTGTTGGGAACAGATAAGATGGAAAGGCTACGTAAGGCGCATGTCTTGGTAGTTGGATTGGGCGGTGTAGGTGCTTATGCCGCAGAAATGATTTGCAGAGCCGGAGTGGGGCGGATGACAATTGTGGATGCCGATACGGTACAGCCAAGTAATATCAACCGTCAGCTTCCTGCCACTCATTCTGTAATCGGCAAGTCCAAGGCGGAAGTGTTGGCCGAGCGTTTCCGGGACATCAATCCGGAACTTCAATTGACTGTGCTTCCTGTTTATCTGAAAGATGAGGCTATCCCGGAATTGCTGGATAGTGCTCAGTTCGACTTTGTGGTAGATGCGATTGATACAGTGGCTCCTAAATGTTATCTTATTTATCATGCTCTGCAACGTCATCTGAAGATTGTGAGCAGTATGGGGGCTGGTGCAAAGAGTGATATTACGCAAATTAAATTTGCCGATTTGTGGGACACTTACCATTGTGGATTGAGTAAGGCGGTACGTAAGCGGCTGCAGAAGATGGGAATGAAGCGGAAACTGCCGGTGGTGTTCAGTACCGAACAAGCTAATCCGAATGCGGTAATCTTGGTAGACGATGAGCAGAATAAGAAGTCAACGGCAGGGACGGTCAGTTATATGCCTGCGGTGTTTGGCTGCTATCTGGCTGAGTATGTAATTCGTAAGTTGTAATGCTATGATACGATTAGAAGGTATAACCAAGAGTTTTGGACAGCTTCAGGTGCTGAGGGGTATTGACCTGGAAATAGGAAAAGGAGAGATTGTCAGTATCGTAGGGCCTAGTGGGGCAGGGAAAACAACCTTGCTTCAGATAATGGGTACATTGGATAAGCCTGATGCTGGCAAAATCTTTATCAATGATACGGAGGTAGGCGGTCTTGGAGAAAAAGACTTGGCGATGTTCCGTAACCGTGAAATCGGCTTTGTCTTCCAGTTTCATCAGTTACTTCCAGAGTTTACTGCTTTGGAAAATGTGATGATTCCGGCTCTTATCCATCATGAGCCGTCGGGGAGAGCCAAGAAGAATGCACTCGAAATGCTTGATTTTATGGGATTGTCGGCACGAGCTTTACATAAGCCTGCTCAACTATCAGGCGGTGAGAAACAGCGTGTGGCAGTGGCGAGGGCGTTGATTAATCATCCTTCGGTCATTCTAGCGGATGAACCTTCGGGTAGTTTGGATACGATGAACAAGGCTGAGCTGCATAAGTTGTTTTTCGATTTGAGGGATAAGTTGGGGCAGACATTTGTGATTGTCACCCACGATGAGGGATTGGCTTTACAGACAGACCGCACGATTCATATGCTAGATGGTTGTATCCATATAGGTACGACCGAGCCTATAGTTCAAATTTAGCAGATTTTTGTATGTAATAACTTGGTATATTAGGTTGCATAATATAAAGTAAACGATGGGTTCTCCTGATTTCATAGCGGTAAAGAGGCTGTGTGATGAGGGGAACTCATCGTTTTATTTATTCAAGTCAGAAAGATAGCTTTACAACTTCTGGATTATGGTCGGACATCTGCTTGCCTTCACGTGGACCTTCTTTAGGTATGAAGCTGCTCTTTACCTTTATCTGTGGAGTGACAAACACAAAATCAATCTTTTCACAAAGTTCAGGTGAGATTTTTCCAAAATCGTGGAAGGTATAGTTGGAGCCGAAGTGTTTTTCGGCTTCCTTATGGGCATCTTTCAGCACAAAATCATTGGTGGTAATGGTTTGGTAGGCTTCTGACATTTCATTTACGTTGAAGTCGCCAGTAAGTACCGCCGGATTATTCCCTACGATTTCTTTAATCTTCTCAATGATGAGTAGAGCTCCTTTCTTACGTGCCTCGGTGCCTACATGGTCAAAGTGAGTATTAATAGCCATAAAGATTTTTCCGCTTTGTTTGTCTTTCAGCTTGGCCCAAGTAGCGATTCGTGTACAGGCACCGTCCCATCCAATGAATCCTACACTGTCTGGGTATTGTGATAACCAGAAGGTGTTGCTGTCCATTACTTCAAATCGGTTCTTCTTATAGAAGAGTGGGGCATATTCTCCCTTGGTCTTTCCATCTTCGCGTCCAACTCCCACTTCAGCATATTCTGGCAGACGGCATTTCAGGTCTTCCAGTTGGTTATGTAATACTTCTTGCAGTCCGATGATATCGACGTTTTGCGACAAGATGAAGTGTGCCACAGAGTCTTTTCGGTATTGCCAGTTGTTGAGGCTGTCGGCCGGATTATCGTAACGGATATTGAATGTACTCCAGGTGATGTCGGCAGTTTGAGGTTCTGATACGCAAGAAGTGGCAGCTATAGCCATCATTCCGGTTGCTAACATTGATAATTGTTTTTTCATAACTATTTTGATTAAATGATATAAATTAGGATTATTATGTCCGTCTTATCGGTAATCTGGCTTGATGCAACGATTTACTGATAAGGTAAGGCCAAAAATAAAAAAAACTTCTTATCTTTACTGCAAAGTTAATATAATTATGAGTCATATTAAATTAGGAAAGTATAATAGATTGGAAATCGTGAAAGAAGTAGACTTCGGACTTTATTTAGACGGAGATGAGGATGGTGAAATCTTGTTACCCAAGCGTTATGTACCCGAAGATTGTAAGCCAGGCGATATGTTAAATGTATTCATCTATTTGGATATGGATGAAAGGCTGGTAGCCACAACACTTCAGCCTTATGTTCAAGTAGGAGAGTTTGCCTGCTTGGAAGTGGCGTGGGTTAATGAGTATGGAGCATTCCTCAACTGGGGTTTGATGAAAGATCTCTTTGTTCCTTTCCGTGAGCAGAAGGCTAAAATGCAGCAAGGAGGTAGATATATGGTACACGTACATCTGGACGATGAGAGTTACCGTATTGTAGCATCTGCAAAGGTGGAGCGTTATCTTTCTAAAGAAAAGCCGGTTTATCGTTGTGGAGATGAAGTGGATGCATTGGTTTGGCAGCGTACCGATTTGGGATATAAAGTAATTGTGGACAATCGTTTCAACGGAATGATATTCCACAATGAAATCTTTGCGCAGATAGAGCCAGGTATGTATTGCAGGGCTTATGTGAAGCATGTGCGTGAAGATGGAAAAATTGATTTGGAACTTCAGCGGCGTGGATTGGGAAAAGTAGATGACTTTTCGGGCGTATTGCTGCAATACATCAAGGACCACAAAGGTTGTATCCCTTTTACAGATAAATCCGATGCTGAATTGATTTACGATACATTCCATGTAAGTAAGAAAACATTCAAAAAGGCGGTCGGGGATTTGTATAAGAAACATCTGATACAACTTACCTCTCAAGACATCCGCTTGACTGAGGAAAAGTAGTTTTCCCTATCTGAAATAGGAATCTCCCTATTTTATTATGGGGAGATTCTGTTGTAGGAGGATTTTTATCCTCCTATTTTTGTATTGTAACAATAAAAGAACTACGATTATGAAAGGAATCAAATATTTGTTGATAGGGCTGGTAAGTTTTTGGGGAGCAATCACTGCCCAGGCTTCAGGATTGGGAGATGTAAGAGTCAATGCACGTTTTCTTACCGACCGTATGGCATTGGAATTGAATCTGAATAGGAATCAGTATGATGACTTGTTTGAAATCAATTATGATTTTCTGAATGGAATCAATCGTTATATACCTGGGCTGGCACGTCGTGACCCGGCTGCAATAGATGCTTATTATTATTATCTGAACGAACGCAATGATGATTTGAGGTGGATTATGTCTAGTCCGATATATGCTCGTTTCATGGCTATAGAGCATTTCTACCGTCCGGTATATGCCGTAAATGATGTTTGTTATTTGCGGGTATATAAGGCCTATTCGAACCACAGTCATTTCCATTATGGCCGTCCGGTACATTATTATACTTATTGTGGGGCGCATAGTCGTCCGCATTGTGGTGGAGTGAGCTATTATCATAAGCATTATTATGGTAAGCGGTACCATCATGCAGTATATCATGGTGATTATTATTGCCGTCCTTCACATCACCATCATCACCATGGTGGTTATAAGCATCCGCATTATTCGGAATCTCATCATGCGGGACATCATCACCATATAGATCATCATCATGATGGTCATCATCATCCTTCTTATCCATCTGTTCGTCCGGAACCGAGGGTACGTCGTTCCAATAAAGAGTATTCCCGTTCGTATGACAGAGGAGAGTTGATGCGTTCAAAGATTCGTCCGTCGCGGTCTGACCGTTCTTCTACTCGTCGTTCCACAGAAAGATCTAGTCGACGTAATGACTTGATTAAATATACCAGAAACAGGATATCCAATGATTTGTAATAGGTATTAGTTTATTTTACTTTTTTTATGTGTGTCTATTCATTATCGGAAATTGAGTGTTGAAAAAACACTCAATTCCGATAATTTTTATTTATGTTGTGCCAGTTTTTCTGCTAAGAACTGTCCGGTGTAGGATTCTTTGCATAAAGCTATTTCCTCTGGTGTTCCGCAAGCTACCAGATTTCCTCCTTTCTCTCCTCCTTCTAGTCCGAGGTCGATGATATAGTCGGCTTCCTTGATTACATCCATGTTATGTTCGATAATAACCAAGGTATGTCCGCGGGTAAGCAAAGAGTTGAATGCTTTGAGCAACACCTTTATATCGTGGAAATGCAATCCTGTAGTAGGCTCATCGAAAACGAAGATAGTAGGGGCGTTTTTCTCTGAAGCAAGATAGTACGCCAGTTTCAGACGCTGGTTTTCTCCTCCCGAAAGAGTAGAAGATGATTGACCCAATTTTAGGTAGCCCAATCCAACATCTTGCAAAGGCAATAAGCGTTTTACGATTTTAGGCAGGTTGTGCTCTTTGAAAAAGTCGACAGCTTGATTGATAGTCATTTCCAGAATATCATAAATGTTCTTGCCCTCATATTCCACTTCCAAGGTTTCTTCGGTGAATCGCTTGCCGTGACATTCTTCACACTCCAGCACCAGGTCGGCCATAAATTGCATTTCTACAGTAACCGTTCCCTCTCCCTTACATTCCGGACAGCGTCCACCATCACTGGTATTGAAAGAGAATGTGCCCGAGTTGTATCCCATCTGTTTAGCTAGAGGTTGTTCGGCAAATAGCTTTCTGATTTCATCGTAAGCTTTGAGATAAGTCACAGGGTTACTTCTGCTTGACTTTCCAGGTGTCCCTTGGTCAATAAATTCGATATCCTTGACTGCATTGACATCCCCTCCTAGCGAAATATATTCTCCTGGTCTGTCGGGCGATTCACTATACTCCCGTTTCAGGGCTTTATAGAAAATATCGTGAATCAGTGTACTTTTTCCAGAGCCACTGACTCCTGTTATTACAGTCATGATATTCAGGGGGATTTTTACGTTGATACCTTTTAAGTTGTTTTCTCTTGCCCCTTTAATTTCAATGTAATTGTTCCATTGTCTGCGCCATTGAGGAATAGGAATTGTTTCTTCCCCCAACAAGTATTTTACTGTATGGCTTTTGCTGTTCTGAGCAAGATTGTCCATAGCTCCTTGATAAACGATTTCGCCTCCATGTCGGCCTGCTTCAGGACCGATATCAATGATATAGTCGGCTGCACGGATGATTTCTTCATCATGTTCTACCACTACTACCGTATTTCCCAACTGTTGCAGCTGTCTGAGAACATTAATCAGATTGGCGGTGTCGCGGCTGTGCAGTCCGATACTTGGTTCATCCAGGATATAGAGTGAGCCGACCAGATTACTGCCCAATGAGGTGGCCAGATTGACTCGCTGGCTTTCTCCTCCTGAAAGTGTGTTGCTGGCACGGTTCATAGTAAGGTATCCTAATCCTACATCACTTAGAAATTTCAGTCGGCTGTTGATTTCATGCAGCAAGTTATGTGCAATGGTAGCATCGTGTTCACTGAGTTTCAAGTTATGGAAAAATTCTTGCAGTTGGCTTACAGGCATGCTGATAAGTTCTGCAATGTGTTTCCCGCCCACTTTTACATAGAGAGCTTCTTTTTTAAGGCGGCTTCCCTTACAGTCTGGACAAATGGTCTTTCCGCGGTATCGCGACAGTATTACACGATATTGTATTTTGTATTGGTTCTCTTCAAGCATACGGAAGAATGAGTCGATACAAGTCTTTTCTCTAGGGCCGTGCCAAAGATAATCCTTCTGCTTGTCGGTCAACTCATAATATGGAGTAAAGATTGGGAAGTCGTGGCTTGGAGCTTCTTTCAGGAACTCTTTAAGCCATTCTCCCATTTTCTCTCCTCGCCAGCAAACTACAGCGCCATCGTATACACTTAAAGAGCGGTTAGGCACCACCAGATGCTCGTCTATTCCCATGATTTTCCCAAATCCTTCGCAAGTAGGACAAGCGCCGGCTGGAGAGTTGAATGCAAACATTTGGTCTGTAGGTTCCTCAAACAAGATTCCGTCTGCTTCAAACTTTGTGCTGAACTGATGTATCTGGCTTTCTCCTTCGGCTGGATAAAAGCGTAAGATACAAGCACCATCTGCTTCATACATAGCAGTTTCTGCAGAGTCGCTCAAGCGGCTGATAGTTGATTTGCTGTCATCACAAGTCATACGGTCTATCAACAGATAGATGGAATCTTTCTCATTGAATTGATAATCTTCTATACGGATGATTTCCCCATTGACTTCTAGTCGGGTAAACCCCTGTTTCAGGTCCATTTCAATTTGTTCCTCTTTGCTTCGTTCATATCGAGGTAATAAGGGAGCCATTACGGTAAAGCGAGTACCTTTAGGATAAGAAAGCATACAGTTGATGATGTCTTCCAGGTCATTTTTTTTCACAAGATTTCCACTTATGGGAGAATAAGTCTTGCCGATGCGTGCGAATAGTAGTCGGAGATATTCATAGATTTCAGTAGAAGTTCCTACTGTAGAGCGTGGGTTTCTACTGGTCACCTTTTGTTCGATGGCAATGGCAGGAGGGATACCTTTGATGAAATCACATTCCGGTTTGCTCATACGTCCCAAGAACTGTCGGGCATACGAGGACAGACTCTCTACATATCTTCTTTGTCCTTCGGCATAAAGTGTATCGAAAGCCAGGGAAGACTTGCCCGAGCCAGAAAGTCCGGTGATGACTACCAGTTTGTTTCTAGGTATGTCTACATCAATATTTTTCAGATTATTGACTTTTGCTCCTTTGATGGATATATATTGGTTTTCAGACATAAGTCAGTATATATTATATTAAAAATGAAAATTCCTATATTTAGAAAGGGTATCCGATAGCGAAGTGCAGGCCTGAGCCATCCTTGAATCTTGGGATATTATAATATCCGATTTTACCGGTATCATAAGGCACATGCAATGCAATACCCCAGTCAAGACGAAGAATCAAGAAAGAAAGGTCATATCGGATACCGATACCGGTACCCAGTGCTACGCTGTCAAAGAACCGTTTGAATGTAAATTCTGCTCCAGGACGGGCTTCATCTTTTCTCATCAGCCATACGTTGCCCGCATCCATAAATACCGCTCCATTCAGGTTCCCTCCCAAGAAGTTGGAAAGAATACGGAAGCGATACTCTGCATTCGCTTCTAGTTTGATGTCACCTGTTTCGTCAATGTAAGAATAAGAAGCATTCTTTGCCGGATGAAAACGGCCCGGCCCGATAGAACGGATAGTAAATGCACGGATACTGTTGGCACCGCCTACATAAAACTGTTCACTATATGGAGCAATGGTTCTGTTGCCGTATGCCCAGATAACTCCTCCTGTAAAACGGAAAGCGAGTTGCTGCTTGTCGCTTAAATAGAAAAGAGGACGTATTTCAGAGTTGACTTTCAAGAACTGGGCGAAAGGAGTTCCAATAAACTTTTTATCTCTGTCTTTCAGCCCTTTTCCGCAAGCCAGATAGATTAGCGATGTAATATTTCCAGCCGAAGTGATGGAGTTTTCCCACCAAACCCTAGTCGTCTTTTTTCTCCATGTATTGTCATAAGTAAGCGTATAGGTCATGGAAGGGATGAACTGGTTGTTCAGACTTCGGAATAGCCTTGGATTGGCAGTTGATATCGAGTCGAATGCAGCAGTGTGATGCTGTAAATGGTCGAATGACAAATGCAATGGAGTTACCGTATGCTTCATGCTTCTGGAAGGCTGGAAACTGTAGGATATATTCCCGCCGAAAGAAAGCATCTTGAAATATTTAGCACGGTTTACCTGTTCCACATATATTTTGAAATTGGTTTGTGACGGGTATCGGAATGGGTCAACACGGTCTTTCACCCAAGGGATGACCAAACGAGGAAATTCCAGTGACAGTGCGGCTCCCATTTCATAAGAGTTCATTACCGAACTTTCTCCATCCACGGTTGAACTGGTTTGCCATTCATACGACCCTTTCAGTTCAAGGTTCAAGGTAGCTCCCATGCCTCTGAAGTTTCGTCTTGACAAATTGAAGATAGCTCCTGGTCCTGTCTGCTTGGTGCTTTTAGTTGTAATGTTCAGTTCCAGTTCGCTGTTGTAAGGAAGGTCGAACATTGTGTTTACTTTGATGTCCAAAGTGTCAGAATCTTTACTGCGTGGGGTGTATTGAAACTCGCTGTACTTGAAAGCTCCCAGTCGTGCCAAAGCCTCTTGTGTATAGTTTTGTCGGGTCTGAGAATAAGTTTCCCCCTTCATATAGATAAAGCGTTTTCTTAATACATTATATCTTATGCCTGGTTTTTTTCCGGCATAATGGATGGTGAAGTCTTGATGTGTGACAGAATCTACTGGTTCTTCTCCTTTATATCCAATAAGGTGGACGGAGGTATTTCCTAGATAGTAAGTGCGTAATGCTTCTTTAGGGATATTGTTTTTAGGGATAATTTTCAGACAGACATAACCTGGGCGCATGATAGTATCTGCCAAAAATGTGAGAAATTCATTTCTAGCATAATAATATCCATGGTCGCGTAACAGGTTAATCAATCGCTGCCGTTCTTCATTCAGACGTATCACGTTGAAATTATCACCGCTATGTACCAGTTTCTTGTATTTCCACTTATGGATGAGGCTGTCAATTTTAGGGGAGAACCCTTCATAGGTCAGAGTATCTATCAGATATGGTTTTCCCATATCAATAAAATAATTCAGTTTTGCTTTACGAGGGTTTTTCAATGTGTCCACTTGATAGCTGGCGGTACCATTGAAGTAGCCATAATCATGTAGCAAGTTGCTTGCAACCTTTACACGGGTGTCTGGGTTGACAGAAGAAAGAAGTACAGGGTCTGCTGCAAACTTTTTGAAAATCCATTTGCCAATTCCCTTCTCATATCGTTCAAAGCGGTTGTATACCCATAAGCCGAAAGGAAACCAACTATTGGTTGACATGCTTAGAGCCCCCACGACTTCCTCGTAGGCTTCTGTACCGTTGAGACCATCATCTTGATTCTCCACATTAAATTTCTTTACACCTTTATATAATACTTCCCCTTCCGGAAGATGGCTGGTTGTGGAGCATCCAGACAAGATGGAAAGTGCGATAACGGTACATATAATAAGTAGACTATTCTTTTTCATCCTTTTTTTCTTCTTTAGCTTCATTCTTCTTTTTGTCCTTATTTTTTTTGTCCGATTTTTTCTTCTTGCGGTCATTGTGGAAGATGAACAATTCTCCCAGTCGGCTAACCTTCTTTCTGAGTACCACACCGGCTCCGGTTTCGATTACTTCGCCATCAAGAATACTTTCATAGTTCTTGTCGTGGAAAATCTTGATGTATCGAGTGCCACTCTTGTCAAGCCGGTATTCAATAGATACATTATCTATGAAGGAGTCGTCTTGTTGTACATTATTTCCCGTTGAAATCTTTCCGCCGATAATGATTTGGAAACGGTTGTTCCAGAATCGTTTTGCAAACTGGAAACTATAGTCGGTGCTAGAACCTCCCGATTCATTCTGATTGTTTTCAATGCCTAGGTTGATATCGACTGTCTTCAAAGCACTTCCAGCCAATTTCCCTGCCATCTTGTTGATTTGTCCTTGCAGATAAGAGTTTAGGGTATTATTCGTGTTAGCTTTTCCTGATGCATTTTCATTATCTCCCAGGTAAAGTCCTGTTACCAGCATTGTTACAGCTAGTTTATTCTTGTCGGCCGGCGATTTGGCAGCCAATTCGTTTTGCATGGCTCCATCATCGGGTGCTTCAAGTGTAAAGGTAAATCCTAAATTATCCAGTCGGTTAGTTAAACTGATTCCTACATCAAAGTTCACATTTCGTGACGTACCATTGTCGTTCGAGACGGAAGCCTTCACCCTTTCTGTAGCTTTGATATTCATTTTCGGGTTCATGATATTTCCCGTCCATTCAATATAGCTGCCCTCCTTGATATGGAAGAGTTGGGTAGGCATGATAGGCAACTGGTATTTCATTTCGCCATTCAAAAGAATATATCTTCCGTTCATGACCATTGTACCGTCTGGCTGGTATTGGAAAGATAAGTCTCCTCCACCTTCCAGTTTCATATAGTTACTGCCGTCGGTATTTAAGTCTATCTTAGCTTGAACTGCTTCATCAATGTGCATGGTCATTCTCATGTCAACTCCTCCAAGAGAGAGTGTAGGCATATTGGATATGTTGGCAAGTGTATCGTTGAAGTTTACAAATGTTACGGTTTCATTAAGTCGGTCTTCTACTGTCAACGAGGAGTCTTTAAGGATATAAGTAAAGTCACTGTTACCTGAGATATTCATGTTCCCTCTAATTTTAAGATTATCAGGTTCTCCTTTGATTGTTGAATTCATATCCACATAAAGTTTGCCATACACAAGCGATTCTTTCGTTTTTTTTGCATTGAAAAGCTCAAAGTTTTTAGCATTCATTTTCAAGTTAAATTTCATATCGTCAATTCCAACTGTTCCGTTGATGAGGAAAGGTGACTGTCCTTCCGTCAGTATATGAAACTGGCTAAATGTAAGTTTACTTTCTTTTATTATTATGGGCTTGTTGTCCATTGTCAGTTTTAGTGAAACTTGTGGTACATCCACGGTCACCCGGTCTAAGGTAAGTTGCCCGTTGAATGTGGGGTGTGCAGTATTTCCTGTCAAAGACAATTTTCCATCGAGTTTTCCATCTATTATAGCCATCCTGTTGGGAATAAAGGCATTGGCCATATTGAGAGGAAACTGTGTCAATTGGATTTCCGAATCAAATTGGTTATTGGTTTCATCTGTTTCTTCTGTTGAATATGTTCCGCTCAGACTGGCTATTTCTTTTCCGTCTAACGCAATGAACCCATCAGCATAATGGGTGTTTTTTGAGTGAGGGAGATATACTAAGCTCATGGTCAGATCGCCTAAGTAATGCTTGTTATATGCTAACTTGCTGATTCTTGTTTCTGCTGAAATCTGTGTAGTTTCTTTTGTTTGAATGATATGTGTTTCTGCATTGATAAAACCTGCGATGTCCGGCATATAAGGAATGATACGTTGAAATTCTTCGATGTTGATGTTGTGTATACCCAATGTCAGATTTTGTAAAGCCAATGAGTCGGGGGTAGAGTGAAGAGACAGCCCCGACTGCTTTTTGTCAAACAAATCCAGGTCGGCGTCAATTCTTCCTTCATCATTCATATAGATATAGTTGTCCGGATTGGCTTGGAAGGTACGGTATACCAATGTCGGGTTGGCAGGAGAGAGGTGGATACTCATTCCTTTGTCACGCAAGAAGATGGATGTGCCCAAGTTGATTCCCTCTTGTCCTTTTTCGTTACGGTAGACCAAGTTAATATTTCCGTCTTTCGACTTGAACCCGGCGGTAAGGTCGATATTGAAGGCTTCCTGTTTCTTATAAGGAAGAGCCTTTACACCACCTGCAAAGTGGAAGCTGGAATCTTGATAAGCATTAAAAAAGATGGTATCCAGTTTCAAACTGTCTGTGCGGAAACCATACAGGTTGGCATACGTATGTATTCCTTCTTGTGGTGATGTTTCAAACCTGAAGTTTAATTTGTTGAATTTGATTTTATAGGTAGCCAGTAGGTTCGACAATGGGTTGTCATGTCCTGCATAGATACCGAAATGGGCATCCGGCATCAATTGTTTTAGGAAGCCCTGGTTGAACGACTTCTTTTTCCATTGTGCTCCCAGTTCTGTAGAGAGCCGGTCGATAGAAGTCATCAGGCGGTCCAAGTTGTTTTGCGACTGAAACCAGAATACCAAGTCGCCGGCATGAATATAGCTTAATAATGAGTCTTGGCGGAAGTTGGCAGTAGCATGGATATCTTTCATCTTGAAGGTGCCCGATTTGCTGCCGAGTTTGATATTGGTAATATCTGTATGCAGCAGATGCACCATATTCATATCTGTCTTCACCTTGGCTGACAGGTTAAATGATGGAGACAATGGATTGCTTGTGAAATTCATGGCCATCAAATTCAAGTATTTCACTTTGGTGTTTAGTGTAGCAGCAATCTGTTCGGCTGTAATGTCTCCTTGCAGTTCAGCTTTTGTGTCAGTCCATTTATTCTTGATATTTAGGGTTGCAATGGCTTTGTTTTCCTTGAGTGAAGCATTGAAGTCAATGCCGGCAAGAACCTGGTGTCCCAATTGTAAAGAATGTAACCGTCCTTCCACCAGAGCCTTTGTATCTGGCGAAAAGAAATCAAATCCTTGCCCCTCAGCAAGCAAAGAAGCCGACAGTCGATACAAGGTATCTTTGGGCATGAACTGGTGCAGGTTGAGCGAGTCAATCAGCAGATTGGCGTTATAAAAGTCATGATGCAGATTATACTGTCCTTTAATTTGTACTTTTCCTTGATTCCCACCAGTGAGTAAAGTCAAAACAGTACCTATTGAGTCTTTTTCTACAGCGGCTTGTCCCGATAACTTTAAGTCGGCTGGAATGTGGAATCCCGGAGCCAGAACTTTAATAAAGTTCATATTTTCAGTAGTCAGTTCCAAATTAAGAGAGCCGTTGCGTCGTAGTGAGTCAATGGCATATAGTAGTTCACCATTCGCTGAAAATTGGAATGATTGAGGTATACCTGCTGATAATGAGGATAGTTTCAGGTGATTGATATTCCCATCTACACCTGCACGTATTTGCAGAGGGTGGTTGGGCAAAGTTTGAATCAACTCTTCCGAGTCGGTACCAATCAGGCGTCCTAAATCATTCTTTCCGATGTCTGCCATTAATCGTGCATATATACTTCCGTTGTGCGACAAGTCGGCAGCAGCCCAGTCCATGGAGGCTTTCATTTCCAGGTAAGAATCGGAAGTCTTTAGCTTGAGGTTAGGTATATGAAGTCCTTTGGCATCCGAGAGCAGACTTCCTTTGGTGGAAGTCACTTCGATGCCGGAACGTTCTTTCAGCACAAGCTTCTTGATTTGTGCTTGAATATCTTGGTCGGCAAAATAGATGGAGTCTATAGCAAGATTTAATTGTGTAATGCTGATATTTGAAGGGTCGAACCCCTTGATGTTTTCCGTTACATTCCCGCTGCGCAGATTTATTTTTCCTTCTGTCAGCATGAACTTCTCGGCAGCATAAGCCGATTTGTTAAGGTCTACCCAACCATTGCGTAGTGCAGCTTTGCTTAAAGCAATGGAGAAATCCATATTGTCGAGCGGCATTTGCATGGCAAGAGAAACATTCTTGAAGTCCACGTCTTTTAAGTGTATCTTCCAGTAGAGCGGGTTGGTGGAAGCAGTGTCGGCGGCAGTAGTGTCGTTGAGACAGATAGCCAGATGGGTATCTTCCAGTGACACAGTGTTGACAACGGCTGTTTCCGGGGTCAGGTTGACTCCATGCGAGGCGATGAACAGTTTGCCGAGGTCGCCTTGCAGTTTCATGCCTTCTATCAGGTTGCCGGTATTTACCGATGCTTGCTTCAATTCAAGTCCGTCCAGTTCAATCTGTTTTTTCAGCAAAGGCCACAGTTGTATTTCGGCTTTTAGCCTATGCGCATTCAATATGGTATCCTGTTGGTCTATAATTAAGGTGTTGTGTACAACAATGTCTAGAGGGAACGAGAGGGAGATTCTTTCTATATTGATGTTCATTCCGGTCGCTTCCGAGGCATATTGGGTAGCAGTCCTTACTGCAAAATTTTGGATAGGAGGGAGATATACCAAAATACAGAGTATCGTAAATATAATAAAAGGGATGGAAATAATAATCCCAGCTCGTCTTAGAATTTTTTTCATGTGTTGTTTTTATCATTATACAACTGCGAATATACATAAAATAACTGGAAATAGTATTGATTTTGTAGAAGAACAAGTGCTTTCTTCTCATATTTATTTTCTACCTTTGTGCAGTTACTAACAAAACACAATATTTATGAAACCAACTTTATTTGTATTGGCTGCTGGAATGGGAAGCCGTTACGGTGGTCTTAAGCAGCTTGATGGACTGGGCCCAAGCGGAGAAACAATCATGGACTATTCAATCTTTGACGCAATCAGAGGTGGATTTGGAAAACTCGTTTTCGTAATCCGTCGTGATTTTGAAAAAGATTTCCGTGAGAAAATTGTAAGCAAATACGAAAACCATATTCCAGTAGAAGTAGTATTCCAAGATATCGACAATCTGCCGGAAGGTTTCACTTGTCCTGAAGGACGTGTAAAGCCATGGGGTACTAACCACGCTGTTTTGATGGGTAAGGATGCCATCAAAGAACCATTTGCTGTAATCAATGCCGATGACTTCTATGGCCGTGACAGTTTTGCTGTATTGGGCAAGTATTTGTCAGAACTTCCAGAAGGTGCTACAAACGATTATTCAATGGTAGGATTCCGCATCGGTAACACTTTGTCTGAAAGCGGTACTGTAGCTCGTGGTATCTGCTCTGCTAACGAAGCAGGTAACTTGACTACTGTTGTTGAGCGCACTGAAATCATGCGTGTAGATGGTGCTGTATCTTATAAGGATGAAAAGGGCGAATGGGTAGCTGTAGACGACAATACTCCTGTATCTATGAATATGTGGGGATTCACTCCAGACTATTTCAAATATTCTGAAGACTATTTCGTTGACTTCTTGAAGGATAACAGCGAAAACTTGAAGGCTGAATACTTTATTCCTTTGATGGTTAACAAATTGGTCAACGAAGGTACTGCTACTGTGAAAGTGCTGGACACTACTTCTAAGTGGTTCGGTGTAACTTACGCTGCAGACCGTCAGGGTGTGGTAGATAAGATTCAAGCATTGGTGGATGCCGGTGAATATCCTTCTAAACTGTTCTAATCTTAGTTAAGACTGAAAGAATGAACTGCTCGGGCTTGGCCTGACAGATAAAGCCGTGGGTTGTCTGTGGTTGCTATCATGAAAAGATAGGATGACAGAGAAACTGCGGTTTTTTTATGCTTGCCATTTCAATGGTGAAAATAGGGGAGTTGTTTAGGTGGGGTATAAAAAACGAAAAGAGAGTCTAGCCTAATTGAATTGCTAACTCTCTTGCATTTTAGTAAAAGTCTTGCTGTGTTGAGGCTTGATTATCTAGTATGACCATAGATAGCCAAAGCACTCCACTGCATATTTCCTTTTACTGTGTTGAGAAAACTTTTTACCTTTTTCATAATGTTATCCTTTCTTTTTTTCGTTTAGTTATTGTTTCCTCACGGAGACGTTTTTATTTGTGTATTATCTATAGATTTTCTCTCTTGTTTCATTTTCTGATGCAAAGGTAGTGTTTTCTGGAGAAAATAATATGTTATATAGCATAAAAATAAAAAAGAAGTGGGGTTTTCTTGATATGTGTCAAGAAAACCCCACTTATAAAGCAATATGAAATATATTGTAATAAAATTTTAACAGCCTATGGGATGAGTAAAGAAGAGTCGCCGTAGCTGAGGAAGCGGAAGTCGTGGCTCAGTGCGTAGCGGTAGATAGCTTGCCAGTTTCCTTTGGTGAATGCAGAGACAAGCAATAGCAGCGTGCTTTGAGGCTGATGGAAATTAGTGACCATCTGGTTGACTATGCGGTACTGATATCCCGGTGCAATGATGATCTGAGTGCTGGTATGGAGGGCATCCAAATGGTTGCGATCCATATAGGCTGCAATCTCCTGTAGCGATTCAACCGCCGTCAGGGCAGTTTCTGTTTCATAAGGTTGCCATTGTTTTACGTGCAGCTCTTCTTGCGTAGCTTCCGGATGTCGGCTGATGGTTACTCCGATATGGTACAGGCTTTCAAGGGTACGCACCGATGTGGTGCCTACGGCTGTGGCTTTCCCTTCGTGGGCAATGAGTTTGTCGATGGTAGAGCGGTTTACAGAGATATATTCCGTGTGCATATCATGCCCTTCAATCTCTTCACTCTTTACCGGTCTGAAAGTTCCTGCCCCCACGTGCAGGGTCACCTCTTCCAGTTCTACTCCTTTTTCGTTGAGGCTGTTCAGTACTCTTTCGGTAAAGTGAAGTCCTGCTGTAGGAGCAGCCACCGAACCTTTGATTTTGGAGTAGACCGTCTGATAAGTCTCTTTGTCACTTTCCTGTGTTTCACGGTTCAAGTAAGGAGGGATGGGCAGTTCGCCAAACACTTCCAGAATATCGGCGAAAGTAATGCTGTCGTTGTCCCATGTGAAGTCTACCCAGTGGCTGGTGCCTTTGCATTCGCCCCTTGTGGCGGTCAGTGTGATGGTTTTTCCCTTCACTTCCATCTCTTTATGGAGCGCACCTTCTTTCCATTTTTTCAGATTGCCAATCATGCAGAGCCATGCAGCATGTTGGGGCTGCTGGAAATTGAGCACATAATCGTTAGGCTGTATTGGCTCCAGGCAGAATATTTCAATCAGGGCTCCGGTCTCTTTTCTGAAATGCAGTCGGGCCTGAATCACTTTCGTGTTGTTGAATACCATCAGCGTTCCTTTTTCCAAATATTCAGGCAGGGAGGTGAATTTGTTTTCGCTGATTTCTCCGTGGCGATATATCAGCAGTTTCGACCGGTCTCTTACCGGGAGAGGGAATTTTGCGATTCTTTCGTCCGGCAGCGGATAGTTGTAATCGCTTATTTTAATATGTTTGGTTTCTTCCATATATATAATGTGTATTTAAAATCAAAATCAAGCAAAGATACAGTTTTTATTTCGGATAAGTTGCAAGCTACATTTGTTTCTTATCAGATGAAAAGTTATTATTTTTGCAAGTAGTAAACGAATCATTTAAAAATATGTATCTATGAAAATAGGAGATAAAGTACGCTTCCTAAGTGAAGTGGGAGGAGGAGTAGTGCGCGGCTTTCAGGCTAAAGACGTGGCTCTGGTAGAAGATGAAGACGGTTTTGAAATCCCGATGCTGATAAAAGAATGTGTGGTGATTCAGACCGACGACTATAATATTCCATTGAAATCGGTTGCTAAGCCGGTGCCGCAACAGGAGGAGGAAGAAGAAGAGGTGGAGAAACCGGTTACTTACCGTGCGCCGGAGGTGAGAGGGAACGATGTGCTGAATGTGTTCCTGGCATACGTGCCACAGGATGTGAAAGCCATTTCTTCTACTGCATTTGACGCCTACCTGGTGAATGATAGCAACTATTTTGTGGACTATCTGTATCTTTCGTCCGAAGGAAACAGCTGGACCTTGCGCAGCAGAGGAACCATCAAGCCGAATATGAAGATGCACCTTGAGGAGTTTGAAAAGAGTGCGTTGGGAGGAATGGAAAAGATGGCAGTGCAGCTGCTGGCTTATAAGGACGACCGTTCTTTTCTCTTGAAGGGTGCTGTCAATAAGGAGTTGCGTATCGATACGGTAAAATTTTATAAGCTGCATACCTTCCGGGAGTCAGACTTCTTTGAAGAACCGGCATTGGTCTACGATATTGTGCGTGATGATGAAGTAGCCCAAGAGGTGTTCTTGTCGGCAGATGACCTTCGTGAAGCCATTCTTCAGAAATCATCACAGGAAGTTCCGGCCAAGGTGCAGCGTCAGCAGAAAAAGATGAAAAACGACATCGTGGAAATAGACCTTCATATCCACGAACTGCTTGACGATACTACCGGCATGGGAAATGCGGAGATGTTGAACTATCAGTTGGATGTGTTCCGCAACACGTTAGAAGAATACAAGAGCAAGAAAGGCCAACGTATTGTGTTTATTCACGGAAAGGGAGACGGAGTGCTGCGCCGTGCCATTTTAGACGAGTTGAAACGCAAGTACAAGAACTATCCTAGTCAGGATGCTTCTTTTCGTGAATACGGGTTTGGGGCTACTATGGTGACTATACGTTGAGTCTGGACTTGAAATTCATTTTTCCATTTGATAATAGAGGCTGCTTCGACACCGGTTTTTACCGGAGTTTTGAGGCGGCCTTTTGTCTTTTTGTGAAATCACTGGCATATATCCTTTAAATGGCAGCATGATTTGCATAACCGAAACAGTGTAAGATATTAGAAAAAAGTTATCTTTATATACATTTTATAACATTTCGGCCCGATAAGATTGCATCAATTAGAGAGAAAGATGGGGGAATTTCTACCTGTTTTATGGGGAGGGAGTGAAATCGTACTGACATTTTTAGGGAATCTTGTAATCATTTTAGGGAAAATATTTAATTATTTTCGCTGAAATAATTAGACGATCGGGTAAAAATATGCCGGCGATCTGAACGGTATGCTCCGAAGGTTTCAAAAGACGGGAGGAGAAGGGGTGTTTTTTGCCCGGATTATGCGCTCTTTGGATGAAAATGAAAGAATATAAAATATGGTTTATTTGTTTGATATATAGGATGATAGGCGAAAAATGGAGCCGTGAGAATCCTTTCTTTGGCAACGCTCGGATACCTGTACATAAACGAGCGAGTATCAGATGATCTGTTTTCATTTTTTAACATCTGATAGGGTCTTTGGGGAAAGCTCTAAATTCAACTGGATAACTAAGTGTATTGTGCTGAAAACGGCCGACTTAACAAGAGTGATGAACTTGCCCGTTGAGAAGGAAGGTAATGCAATGTTGATGCCCCAAGGAACAGACATAAGCAAGGTTACGGATGGAAAAATAAGTAAGATTAGGAGGAAAATCAATGCCAGACCAAGAGAAAAGCTTAATTTTTTTACACCAACTGAAGTTTTTTTCAAAAATATTTTGTAACGTTGCACTTGCTGGTTGACTCTACAGCTCTACACGAAACATAAATAAAATATTATATGAAAAAAAATAATGGGAACACAATAGGGGTTTTCGATGTACGATGCGTTATTATGGTAATTTATGACAAAGGCAAGGCGACATATTAAAGCAGCTGCTCTTCTAATGTTAA
>RCNI01000189.1_pt1 | contig 40693 bp, 30 predicted proteins | sample 2041151 | NCBI WGS metagenome assembly RCNI01 (sample SAMN09708214, study PRJNA481090) | feces metagenome | isolation source: feces | place: Antarctica: Albino Rookery
ATCATTTGTAAATCAGCACTATAAATATACAACAAATTTCGCTAATCACCAAATTTACAAGCACTTACAATTCGTCGAACTCACGTTAAATATAATAATGAAAATGAAAAAAACTCTCATTTTATCGTTCGCTTTAGCCGCAGCTCTTCAAGCGGGTGCTCAGCCTGATGGACAGCAACCTCAGTGGCTGCGCTGGAGTGCCATTTCACCCGATGGAAAGCACATCGCTTTTTCTTATTCTGGTGATATTTACACCGTACCGGTTGCAGGAGGACAAGCTCGTCAGGTAACGGCAAATACTGCTTATGATTATGCACCTGTGTGGAGCCCCGACAGCAAGCATATTGCTTTCTGCAGCACACGTGAAGGCAGTAAAGATGTGTATATTACTGCTCTGGAAGGAGGTTCTCCCAAGCGGATAACCACTCATTCAGGCAGTGAAGTGCCTGTAGCCTTCTTGAATGAAAAAGAATTGCTTTATACCAGTTATGGAGTTCCTACTACCGATAACATGCAGTTTCCTACCAGTACCTTCACACATCTTTATAAGGTAAGCGTGAAAGGTGGTCGTCCAGCACTTTTTTCAGACTGGACCATGGATAATCCGAGCATCGGAAAAAAAGGTATCTTGTTTGAAGATGTGAAGGGGTATGAAGATTATTGGCGTAAGCACCAGCAGTCGAGCATTGCACGCGATATCTGGTTGTTCGACGGAAGTGACTATCGGAAATTAACGGATTTCAAAGGAGATGACCGTAGTCCGGTATGGGCAGAAGATGGCAACAGCTTTTACTATTTAAGTGAACAGGACGGTACTTTCAACGTGTTCAAAAGGGGATTGGCCGACGGAGCAAAGGATGTTCAGTTGACGTTCCACAAGAATAATCCCGTTCGTTTCCTTTCTGTCTCAAACGATGGAGTGTTATGTTATAGCCAAGATGGTCAGCTTTATACCTTGAAAGAAGGTGCTAAGCCTCAAAAAGTGGCTGTCAGCATCGTACGCGATGATATGCAGCGTGAAGTGATCCGTCAGTTGCAGCGCTCGGGTGCGTCTGAAGTATCTGTTTCACCGAAGAACAAGGAAATCGCCTTCATCATGAATGGTGACGTTTATGTCACTTCCATTGACTATAAGACTACCAAACAGATTACAGATACGCCAGAAAGGGAACGTACCATTGACTTTGGTCCCGATGGTCGTTCCATTGTTTATGATTCAGAACGTGACGGACGTTGGCAGATTTATCAGGCTTGTATTGTGGATAAAGATGAAAAGAACTTTACGTATGCTACTGACATCAAGGAAGAACGCTTGACCAACGGTGAATATACATCTTTCCAGCCAGCTTATAACCCGAAAGGTGGTGAGGTGGCTTTCTTGAAGAACCGTACGGAAATCTGTGTGGTGAATGTGAAAAACAAGAAAGTGCGTACCGTTATGGATGGCAAGTACCAGTATTCATACGTTGACGGTGACCAGAGCTACAGCTGGAGTCCTGATGGAAAATGGATTCTTTCAGAGTATATCGGTACTGGAGGTTGGAATAATACAGACATTGCCTTAATCAAGGCAGATGGTTCTGGAGAAATCCATAATTTGACCAATAGCGGTTATAGCGAAGAGGCTCCCAAATGGGTATTGGGTGGAAAGGCGATGATGTTTCACAGTGACCGTGCCGGATTCCGCAGCCATGGTTCTTGGGGGGCCGAAAGTGATGCGTATTTGATGTTTTTCGACCATGAAGCATACGATCGCTTCTGTATGGACAAAGAAGAAATAGCCCTTCTGGAAGAAAAGGAGAAGGAAGAAAAAGAAGCTAAGGAAAAGGCGGAATCAGCTAAAAAAGAAAAGAAGGACAAGAAAAAGGATAAAAAGGAAATAAAAGAAAAGGATTTGGTTCTTGACTTGTCACATTTGGAAGAATGGACGGTACGCTTGACCCCTTATTCTACTTTCTTGGGAGATGCCGTACTCAGCAAGGACGGTACCAAACTTTATTATGTGGCTCCTTATGCCGGAAGTTCGGCTCTTTGGTTGCAGGACTTGAAAGAGGGTCGTAATGAACTGAAGATGAGAGATATGAGCCGGAGCCCGATGAATGTGGACAAAGACTGCAAGTATGCGTATATGGCAAGTGGTGGCGGCATCAAGAAATTGGATATTGCTTCAGGTAAAATCTCTTCCATCAGTTTTGAAGCCTTCCATAACGAACATCCTGCCGAACTTCGTGCTTATTTGTTCGACCATATCTGGAATCAGACCAAAGAGAAATTATATGATCCGGAAATGAATGGAGCCGATTGGAATGCTATTTATAAGAATTATGCTAAATTCCTGCCTCATATAAACAACAATTACGACTTTGCAGAAATGGCAAGTGAAATGCTTGGCGAACTGAATGTTTCACATACTGGTTGCCGTTATCGTGGTACCGGTAGTTCTTTGCCAACTGCTACTTTGGCGGCCTTCTACGATGAGTCTTATAAGGGAGATGGTTTAAAAATCAAGGAAGTTATCAAGGGAAGTCCTTTGGAAGTAGGAAAGACTCCAGTCAAGGCTGGTAGTGTAATCTTGGCCATTGATGGAGAAGAAATTAAGGCTGGAATGGATTATTTCCCATTATTGGCTGGAAAATCGGGTCGTGCCACACGCCTGACTGTTTCACAGAACGGTAAGAAGTTTGATGTGAAGGTTAAACCTATTTCGATGGGTAAAGAAAATGAATTGTTGTATAAACGTTGGGTAAAACGTAATTACGACGTGGTAGATCGGTTGTCGAATGGACGTTTGGCTTATGTGCATATCCAGGCGATGGATGCCGAAAGTTTCCAGACTTTGTATAAAGAATTGATGAGCGACCAGAATCGTAATCGCGATGCTGTCATTGTGGATACCCGTCACAACGGAGGTGGTTGGTTGCACGGTGATGTCTGCATCCTTTTATCGGGCAAACGTACCATGCAGTACAAGCCACGTGGACAATATATAGGCAACGATCCATTCGACCGTTGGGTTAAACCTTCTTGTATGTTGATTTGTGAGGATAACTATTCAAATGCACACGGTACTCCTTGGTACTACAAGGAACTGGGATTGGGTAAATTGATTGGTACGCCTGTTCCTGGAACGATGACTGCCGTATGGTGGGAAAGTCTGGAAGGCGGAATGGTATTTGGTATTCCGCAAGTAGGTGCTTACGATAATCGGGGTAATGTCCTTGAAAATCAGTTGCTTGAACCAGATGTAACTATTTATAACCATCCGAAAGATGTGTTGAATGGAAAAGATGCACAGTTGGAACATGCTGTGAAAGAGATGTTGAAGAAATAATATAGGATAGCATCGTTTGATCAATCGCTGTATGGGAGCGAATGAGAGCTATCTGATAGATTAATTTGTATATCAAGAGGCCGGATTCTACTAATGGGGAATCCGGCCTCTCTTTTATCTCTATAAACCTCAATGAATAGGGAAAGATTGGTTGGCGGTTGCTATGGGAGAACGTCCGATTGTTTTTATCGTTTCACATGAATGCAACTTTCGTTTCATATAAGTGAAACAGTTGTTTCACAAGTGTGAGCCGCTTGTTTCACTTGTGTGAAACGATAAATCTGTCAAAGTGATGCAGCAAAGAGAAGGGATACTGGTTTGATGGACCATTAATTCTCCCCAAGCGAGGACAGGATGTCGTTATAAAGCAATTTAGAGAACTTTTCAGCACCTTTATCAGCGGAAAGGTGATTTCCATCGTAGAAGTCATCGGCTGTAAATCTGTCGTCCTTTAAATAATTGAAGAAATACACATTGTTCCATTGGTCAGCGATGCTGTTGAATCCTTCGTCCATCTTTTTCATTTGGGTGGAATTGGCTGCCTTATGAAATGCTTCATAGACGGGAGGTACCACTAAGATTAAGTTGATCTTTCGTTTCTGACACAATTTGGCTACATCATTGATTCTATCCAAATTTTGCAGGTAAAGATTGTTTTCGTCTGTGAGCATATATTGAGTCTGGTGCTTTACCATAGATTCAATTTCTTCTATCCATCTGTTGTCTCTGAATTCAGAATCGTAGCTGTGATCCAATCCTAAGGAGTCGCAATGCATTGTCCGTCTGTGCTGGATGTAATGTTTTGACCATTTTCTTAATGCCAAAGCACGCAAGGAAAGGAGCTCGGAACTATAAGTAGGGTCATTTTCTTGTTTGATATCCATATATAATTTATGGTCTATCAGATCCTTTTCTGAGAATTCTTGTGCGTCATCTATCCATAAAGAATGGTAACATTGTCCCCAGATGATGGTCTTTAAGTTGGGCATAGATTGGATATGTTGTTCCAGAAACAGTTTGTTGAAACGAATCCATTCTCCTGATATGGCCAGATTATATGTCCCTTTTTCCATGTAAGAAGGGTTGAGGCTACAATTGACTACCGAACTTCCTATGATGAGGGTTTGAATTTCTTGACTTTTTGATTCAATCAATCCTTTTTTGAATTTGAAGTTATTCGGAACCTGACGCAACATATATTCTATTCCTCCTGCCAATAGAATCAGCGACAAAGAAAAGATTCCTACGTATGTGAGAAATTTCTTCATTTTATATTCTGGTTAAAATTGGAAATAAATAAAATCTTCTTGTTCTCCGGCAAGTAAAAAGGTGGTGATAAAAACAATGTAATACAATGCCCAACGCACGAATCTGTATCGGAATATGCCTTTTTCCTCCAATTGCAGGCCAAATTGCTTTTCCCGCTGCAGCCATTCTACCACCAAAAGAATGGCAATGTATATCAAAGGGTCTTTGCCGTGTGCAGGCATGGAGAAATCAAATTTTGTGACCATACATACGATGTAGTCCCATGCCTGATGAATGGTTTCGGCTCGGAAGATTATCCAGCCAATGACGGCAAGCAGGAAGGTTGAAATCATCTGGAAAGCTTCTTTTACAGAGGGAAGCCAACGGCCTTGTGCTACCGTATTCGTATATTTCCGATTCGTACCTAAGAGTAGCAAAGGGAAGAAAAGGAGGGCATGGTAAGCTCCCCAGCATACGAATGTCCAGTTGGCACCATGCCAGAATCCGCTGACTAGAAAGATGATGGCTGTGTTGCGCATGGTTTTCCATTTGCTGCATCTGCTGCCTCCCAAAGGGAAGTAGATGTAATCTCGGAACCAGGTAGTCAAGGAAATATGCCAGCGGCGCCAGAATTCTGCAATGTCTCTCGAAAAATACGGATAATTGAAGTTGCGCATCAAATTGATTCCGAAGAGTCGTGCCACGCCGATTGCAATGTCGGAATAGCCGGAAAAATCTCCGTATATTTGGAAAGTGAAGAATATGGCTCCTAACAGTAAATGAGAACCGTCTAAACTTTGGTAGTCGGCAAAGATGGTATTGACTGCTATGGCACAATTGTCGGCTACCACCATTTTCTTGAATAAGCCCCATAGGATCTGCCGCATCCCGTCGACAGCCTTTTCATACGAGAAATTGCGTTCTTTCAAGAATTGTGGGAGGAGATGGGTTGCTCGTTCAATAGGGCCTGCTACAAGTTGGGGAAAGAAACTGATGAAGGCAAAGAATGCGACGATATCGTGTGTCGGTTTTATTTTGTGCTGATACACGTCGATGGTATAGCTTAAAGCTTGGAAGGTATAGAAACTGATTCCAACGGGCAGTAATACGTCGATGGTGACCCAATCGAGTTCGATTCCCATAGAATGGAATAAGTAGGTCAGGTTTTCCCGGAAGAAGTTGTAATACTTGAACAGGCAAAGTATGGATAGATTCAGCAGGATATTTCCGGCACTGATGGCTTTCTGTATTTTTCTTGACTCTTCAAATTTTTCCAGAAGGACTCCGCTCAGAAAGCTGCAAAAGGTCGTCAATGCGATGAGTATGAGGAAGCGCCAGTCCCACCACCCGTAGAAGATGTAACTGGCTATGACGATAAATAAGTTCTGTATCTTTAAGGACTTAAATACAAACCAGTATAGAAGGAAGGTTATAGGAAGGAAAAACAGAAATTCTATGGAATTGAATAACATAGTTAGTTTTTTATTTTTTGCAAAATTAGTCTTTTACCTGCAATCTTTCATCAAAAAAGAATTCTCTTTTTGAAGAGGGTATGAAGAATTAAAAAAAGGCTCTTTCCTTAATAAGAAAGAGCCTTTTCAGTGAATGGGACAAAGAAAAAGCGTTATACGTTCTCTTTCTTCAATCCTTTTTCTGTAAGAATGATTCTGTAAGTTCTATTTTTTTGAGTCTTGAACTTCAGCGTGTTTCCAGCATAATGGATTTCACATGGACCTCCTACATTGGCATGTACAATTGCTTCCGTAAGTTTTCCTTCTGCCCAATCCAGGTCAACGGTGAAGTTTCCTCTGGCACAAAGTCCTTTTACAGAACCTTCTGCCCATGCATCGGGAAGAGCAGGAAGAAGTTGTATGAAGCCCATGTGGCTTTGCAATAGCATTTCTGTAACGCCTGCTGTACCTCCAAAGTTTCCATCTATCTGGAAAGGTGGATGGGTATCCCATAAATTGTTCAATGTACCATGTTTAAGCAGGTTTCCGAACAGTTTATACGAATGATTGCCGTCTTGCAGACGTGCCCATTGGTTTAATTTCCATCCCATACTCCAGCCGGTAGCTCCGTCTCCGCGGTGTTCCAGTACGACTTTGGCAGCTTGGGCAAGTTCTGGAGTGGTAATAGGCGATAAGGTATGTCCCGGATGCAATCCGAAGAGGTGGTTTACGTGACGGTGTTCGTCTTTAGGGTCATCAATGTCTGTCGACCATTCCATCAACTGACCGTAGCGGCCAATCTGGTAAGGAACAAGGTGCTTTAAGACATCCTGCCATTGTTTGCGCTCGTTGGAATCTATACCTAAGATTTTGCTTGCTTCAATGGCATTCAATAGGATTTCACGGATTACTGCATGCACGAAAGTTGCTCCCTGGTCTATAGGACCATGTTCTGGAGAAGTGGAAGGTGCTGCTGTATAGCTTCCATCGGGTCGATGCCAAAGGTAGTCTACGGCAAACTGTGCGCTTTCCTTGATCAAGTCATATCCTATTTCTTTCAAGAACTTCTTGTCGCGGGTATAATCGTAATATTCCCACACATGGGTAGCCAACCATGGTCCGGCCATAGGATTAAAGTTCCATGACATATCGTGGCTGGTTAATGGAGAGGTGAATCCAAAGATATTTCCCGAGATGGAAGCGGTCCAACCGCGTGCTCCGAAATAAGCTGCCGCAGTTTTTTCTCCCGGTTTTACCAGTGTACGGATAAAGTCAATCAACGGCCAAGTACATTCGCTTAGGTTGGTGGAATTGGCAGGCCAATAATTCATTTGGATGTTGATGTTGTTATGGTAATCTACATGCCAAGGTCCGTCTACTCCATTTGCCCACAGGCCCTGCAGATTGGCTGGTAGATTGCCCTCACGTGAACTTGCAATCAATAAGTAGCGTCCGAACTGGTAGTAGATTTCTTCCAGTTGATAGTCGGGATTTCCTTTCCGGTAGTTTTCCAAACGCTGGTAAGTAGGCAAGTCGCTAATTGCAGGATATTGCAGAGTCATGGGAGCGTTGGGGTTCAATTTCAACTGTACCCGGTTGAATAAGTGGGTATAATCGGCCTTGTGACGCTGGCAGAGTTCTGAGTAGCTCTTGGATGCAGCATTTTCCATCATAGCCAAAGTCGTTTCCTTCGGGTCAACGCCTACGTAAGTTTTCGGGTCCTTAAAGTCGGGATTGAAGTTGATCTTATAATCTGTATCTGCTGTAATCAAAAATACGACTTCGTCGGCTCCGTGAGTAACAATGCGTCCATCTTCTGTCGTCTTTAAGCTACCCCCTTTATGGAAAGCACGGATGCGCAAGGCAAATTCCATTTGGTTGTTCTTCAGATGACCTACATATAGCAATTCATTTTTGCTGACAGGGCGTATGCTGCCTTCTGCTTCTGGATTGTTGCCATACATGAAGTTCAGGAATTGTTTTCCCGGCTGATCGGCTGTAAATCGAAGTACCATTACGCTGTCAGGGTAAGATGCGAAGTATTTGCGTTCGTAAGTTACTCCTGCTTTTTTGAAACTGACTACACACATGGCAGAGTCTAAAGACAAGGCACGTGAGTAGTTGGTCATTCCTATTTCACTTAATCCTGTTTCTACATAGATTTCGCCCATTGTAGTGTAAGAACCGAAGCGGAAAGGAGATTCTTTGTATTCTTCGTAGTCGGCCAATCCGTTAAAATGCTCGCGAGTCAGTTTGTCTGCTTTTTTAGTGTCTCCTTCGCTGAATGCCTGACGGATTTCAGGAAGGATGTGAGCCGATTGCTTATTGACATTCCAATAATAGTCAGCTCCTTTGGAAGTATTAGGACCACCGCGCCATAACGTCTTTTCATTCAATGTAATGCGTTCGGCAGCAATTGATCCCAAGATATTTCCTCCGAAACTTCCGTTTCCTATCGGTAATGAATTGTTTTCCCAATTTTTGTCCTGTCCCGATGAGTACCACGAGGCATGGTTGTTTAAGTCATTTGGCTGGTCGAACCAAATGCTCAGGCCTTTTGTGTAATCTGTTCCTTGGGCATACATTGCGGTAGCAGCCAAGCAAGAAGCAAAAAGAAGTTTGATTTTTTTCATGGTCTGAAAGTTTAATGATATGTTTTACAAAGTAAATATAAAAAAAACGGAATCTGACTTTCTTTTAGTTATTAAAATTAAATCAGATTCTGTCTTTCATATAGTTGGGAGGAGAATTTATCGTGCTCCTAAATCATCGTGTGAACTTTGGAGAATGGCTTCACCAAGTTCTTTTCGCAGAGTGCTTGGAGTAGGTTCGTCCAGAACCACCTGTTTGGAGTTGTTGTCAATCATGGTTACGCCTGTACTGTCTACAAAAGCGACTCCGTTGTTGTAGGTATAGTAAGCAAATGGATAAGTATATTCCTTACCGGTCACATTTCTGCTGAAATTGAATTCTTCGTGATCGATGCCTAACTGTCCCAGCAAGGTAGCGGCCATGTCTGTCTGGTTCATTATCTTGTCAAAGTGCATCGGTTGTTTGATTGCTCCACCTAACCAGAGCATAGGAATGTGGTGGATGCGAGGAGAGTGTCCGAGACCTTCACGCGGGTAGTAGAATCCATGATCTGGCAAACAGATAATCAACAAGTCTTTCCAGAGGGGAAGCTGTTTCAGTTTGTCGATGAGATTTCCCAAACAATGGTCTGTAAAGGCGAAAGAGTTCGGAATGGCATCTTCCAACCGGCTATAAGGCACTTCAAAAGGTTCGTGGCTGCTCAAAGTCAGAAAAGCTGTATGCCATGGCGTTTCTTTGCGTTCTTTCAATTGGTTGTATAGCCATTCACAGGTAATATCGTCATTTACTCCCCATGGATTTTTACGGTCTTCCATTTTGAAGTCGACATCGGCTGTAAGCTTCTGATAGCCACTTCCCAGCAGGTAGCTCTTCATGTTGGTAAAGTTGATGTCTCCTCCATAGAGGAAGTCTGTTTTATATCCTTCCTTTACGAGTTTCCCGGCGATAGACGGCAAGGTACGGCTCTTGGCAGGGATTTTCATGACTGAATGGGTAGGGAAGCTTTGGTAGCCGCTAAAGGTACAGATCGTTCCTCTATCGGTGCGGTAGCTGTTGGCGTAACAGTTGGTAAAGAACACTCCTTCTTTAATGAAGCGTTCCATGTTGGGATTGACTCCTTTCACCCCATCGAATGATTCTACGAATACTCCTCCAAAACCTTCCATGAGGATAATGAGGATATTCGGACGCTTAGTATTCAATAGTTCGATGGCATTTTCTCCTTTGGTGGGATACAATCCATCAAATAGTTCTTTTCTTCTTTCTTCTTCAAAGAAGTCGAACTGTTTTGCATAATCTGTGGTCTTTCCCATGGATGAAAGCAAGCTGAACGCAGGATTCACCGCTGAATGATTCAGGAATTCATTGTTGCAGAAGTAGGTCTGTCCAATATTGGAAGTTGATTCTGTCACTCCTCCACGGATAATGATGAAAAGAACGCCTCCGAGCAGGATGGTTCCCAAAGAGGTGAGAGCCTTACGTCCTTCCTTTTCAAGTTTGCAGGGAGTCAAGCGGATCAATGCCCAACTGATGAGGCCTGTCAGAATCAAGGTAAATAGTGTACGTACTGCGATAAATCCGAAAGAAACACTTGCCATTGCATTCTTGGGAGAATCCAGGTATTGAAAGATGGATGCGTCCAATTTAAAGCTCCAGAAAGGGTAGAGTGAAGCGTCCACTACACAAATGGTAACGACCAGAAAACTAATGATCACATAGTAGGGAGCCAGAATTTTGCGGAGAGGGAATTGTTTGAATGCGATACTGATGAGTACCACGAGCCAAGGAATGGCCGTCAGATAACCTGTGGTGGCTGCATCAAGGGTAAATCCATGCATGATGACGTGAAGAAAGTCGATGAATGAACAATCCTTTCCTATGGCATCATTATAGAGCATGAACAAAGGTTTCTGGATCACAAAAGCAGCCAGAAAAGCTGCAAATATTTTTAAAAGAAAGAGTATTCTTTTCATTGTATCCTAATAATTGGTTTAAACGTTTCTCTGATTAAGTCTGTTTATAAAAACGTTAAAGATTCATTCTGAACAGAACCAATCTTCTTCGGTTCTTTATTTTCTTCCGAAGTCGGCCGGAACTTCTCCCCACTTTTCTGTTTGCCATTTGAAGAGTGGAGTGGTATATGTGTTGTTCTTTAGCCAGTTTTCAGCACGTTCTATCAAATTGAAAAGTTCCTCTGTGCGTGCGTTTCGTTCCAGTTTTGTTTTACATTTTTTCTGCTTTACCCATGATAAGGCAGTTCGGCTGTCTGAATAAATTGGCATATTCAGGTTTTTCTGCTTAAGTAAAGCCAGTCCGTGTACAATTGCTAGAAACTCACCGATATTATTGGTACCGTACGTCGGTCCGAAATGAAAGATTTCCTGTCCTGTAAGCAGATAGACTCCTCGATATTCCATGGGACCGGGATTACCGCTGCAAGCGGCATCTACAGCCATACAGTTCATGTCGAAATGTTCGGGTAGCTGTATTTCTTCTTTTTCTTTTTCCTTTTCTGCTGCTTTGCGTGCATTGAAGAAGGAATGGGCAGGAGAAGCAAAAGCGCTTTCTGCTTCCTCTTTCGTATCGAAAGATTTGTAGAGTGCGCCTTGATATTCTTTAATCTGGAGCTGGCAGTCAGTCCAGGAAGTATAGATTCCTGGATTGACGCCATTCCAAACTACATAATATTTCTTTTTTGCCATGTTGGAGCTGTTTGCACGCCATTACATGCGTTCTGGTACTTCAATACCCAGCAAGCCCATAGCAGATTTAACAATCTTGCCTACGTTTGCACTCAACGCCAAGCGGAAGATCTTAACGGCTTCGTTTTCTTCACGCAAGATGCTGAAGTCATGGTAGAACTGGTTGTATTCCTTAACCAAATCGTATGCATAGTTAGCCAAGATAGAAGGATTGTAGTCGCTTCCGGCCTGTGCTACGACATTGGTAAAGTCAGAAAGCATTTGGATAAGTCCTTCTTCTTTTGTGCTGAGCTCGATACCAGCAGGAAGAACTTCCGGCAACGTGATGCCTGCTTCTTTTGCTTTACGTAAAATTGACTGGATACGTGCGTATGTATACTGGATGAACGGACCTGTATTACCGTTGAAGTCGATAGATTCTTTCGGGTTGAATGTCATGTTCTTACGAGCATCTACTTTCAAGATGAAATATTTCAACGCACCCAAACCTACGATACGGGCAATGTCGTCGGCTTCTTCCTTGGTAAGACCGTCCAATTTGCCAAGTTCCTGACTGGTTTCTTTAGCTGTTTCAATCATTGCTTCCATCAAGTCGTCGGCATCTACTACAGTACCTTCACGGCTCTTCATCTTACCTTCAGGCAATTCTACCATACCATAAGAGAAGTGAACCAAGTCTTTACCCCATTTGAAGCCAAGCTTATCAAGCAAGATAGACAATACCTGGAAGTGGTAATTCTGCTCGTTACCTACTACGTAGATCATCTTGTCGATAGGGAAGTCCTGGAAACGCAACTTGGCAGTACCGATATCCTGAGTCATGTATACAGAAGTACCGTCGCCACGGAGCAACAATTTTTCGTCAAGACCTTCGCCAGTCAAGTCAGCCCATACAGAACCGTCTTCTTTGCGGAAGAAGAAGCCCTTTTCAAGACCTTCCATGACTTTTTCCTTACCTTCCAAATAAGTGTTTGATTCGTAATATATCTTATCGAAGCTTACGCCCATCATTTTATAAGTTTCATCGAAACCGGCGTAAACCCAATCGTTCATGGTCTTCCACAATTTGCGTACTTCAGGGTCGTTTGCTTCCCATTTACGAAGCATTTCGCGTGCTTCCTGCATCAAAGGTGAAGCTGCTTCGGCTTTAGCCTTTGCTTCTTCTTCTGTCAGACCTTCAGCCAAGAATTTTGGCATGAGTTCTTTGACTTCTGCCTTGAAGTGCTTGTCGAATGCTACGTAGTAGTCGCCGATCAAATGGTCACCTTTCTTGCCTGATGATTCTGGAGTTTCACCATTACCATATTTCAACCAAGCCAACATGGATTTGCAGATGTGGATACCACGGTCGTTTACAATGTTGGTCTTCACTACCTTGTTGCCGTTGGCAGCCATTACATTTGCTAACGCATTACCTAAGAGGTTGTTTCTTACGTGTCCCAAATGAAGAGGCTTGTTGGTATTAGGTGAAGAATATTCAATCATGACCAATGGAGAATCTTCTGTGGCGGTTTTGATACCCCAGTGTGGATCCTGCTGAATGCGGTTGAGCAGTTCAATCCAAACTTTAGAGTCGATAGTCAAGTTCAAGAATCCCTTGATGACATTGTAGTTGGCGATAGCCGGTTCATTTTGTTTCAAGAATTCTCCAATTTCCTGTGCTGTTTGTTCCGGACCTTTTCTTGACATCTTCAAGAAAGGAAATACTACAAGTGTCAGGTGTCCTTCAAATTCTTTCTTCGTTTTTTGAAGTTGAACCATCTTTTCAGGAACATCCTGTCCGTAAAGTTCTTTGATACCTTTCAGTACCGCTTCGGTCAGCTTGTTTTCAATTTTCATTTTTATGCAGTTTTTATTTGTTTGTCAGAATACTATTCTGCAAATATAGTGAATTTTACGGAGAACATTAAGAGCCTGTTTAATTTTTCGTGCCTAGTAAATAGGAAAAATTAAACAGGCTCTTTTGCATGAGAAAAACCATAGAACAGGAGTCAAATCTGATTCTTTTCTTACACTTTGATACAGGTTGGAAATGCAGAGAAAAGGATATAGACTCCTCTCTTTACTTTTTGTTCTTTCCAGAGTTTGGAAGGTTTTCTTTTTTCCACTTGGAAGGACAGACTCCTTCTATTTCCTTGAATTGTTTGCTGAAATGTGCCAAATCGGTGAATCCGACTTTTTCTGCAATAGTTGTCAATGGAAGTACTTTCTGGCTAGACATCATTTTTAGAGCATCCTTGACTCGTAAGCCGTTGACCCACCCATTGAAATTATTGTGAAATTTCTCGTTGATATAATTGGACAGATAGGTTCTATTTATTCCTAATTCACTACTGAGTTCCACTAATGTGATACTGGTTTTCAGATAGCCTTTTTGTCCTTTCCACTTTGCTAATTTTTCCCCGATTAAAGCTTTAGTCCTATCTTTTTTTTCCATTGAATCTGTCGCCTTGTTTGATTGAAACTTGGTTAATAAACTGCTGTCAGCAAAATGTTGAATTCGTGCACGAAAGATGGATTTTTGCTGATTAACTTTTGTTAAATTAGATAAATCGAGGAATATGCTAAAATAAGATAAGACAGATTCTTTGCTTAAGGTTCAAGAATCTGTCTTATCCGATGTTTTTTCGTGACTAAACGGTCAATTAATTATTTGTATGAAAGTATAGAAAGGCAGTTGTCTGTTAACTTTTCGTTGGCTATTTCAAGCAATTGGGAAGCGGTTAGTTCTTCTATCCGACGGAAAACTTCTTCTTGTTCCTCAAACTTTCCATAGTGTAGGAAGCATTTTGCCATGTCCAAAGCGTTATTCTCAAAGTTGTCTGAAGCAACTCCGATTTGGCCGATAATCTGTTTTTTCGCAGCTGACAATTGAGAAGAGGTGAGTGCCTTGCTGCATAATTTCTTCAGCTCTTTCTGTACTAGAGAAATGCAATAGTCCGCATCTTCCAGATCGCATCCGAAATAGATGCAGAAAGTACTGGTATCTGTATAGGATGTCAGGTTGGATTCTACGTTGTAAACGAGTCCTCTTTTTTCACGGAGTGAAACATTCAGCCTGCTGTTCATGCCTGGACCTCCCAAGATGTTGTTCAGTAAATACAAGCCGGTTCTTTTTTCTTCGTAGGCATTGTAGCCGCGTGTACCTATCATGACATGTGCCTGATGAGTGTCCTTATGCAGCGTCAAGTTTGTCGGAGTATAAGGAAGGGGAGCGAAGCGTGTGTTCGAATTTTGACTTTGAGGCAGACTGATGTCCGATGTCAGTTTCTCTAAGGTACGCACCACTTTTTTGAAGTCGATATTTCCTTGTAAAAAGAATACCATATTGTCCAATCGGTAGTAGCGATTGGTAAAGCGGAGGGCGTTCTCGCTTTTAAATTGACGTAATAAGTCTGGCTTTCCTAATATGTTTCTTCCTAACGGATGATTGGGGAAGATCAATTCTTCGAAATCGTCGAAAATCAGTTCGGATGGGCTGTCTTCATAACTTTGTATTTCATCGATGATGACTTCAACTTCCTTGTCTATTTCATGCTGTGGAAAAGTGCTGAAGAAGACGATGTCGGTCAGGAGTTCGGCTGCCCGCTGAAAGTGTTTTTTTAGAAATGCACTGTAAATGACGGTTTCTTCTTTGTTGGTGTATGCATTCAAGTCGCCGCCTACGTTTTCCATTCTGTTCAGGATATGCCAAGCACGTCGTTTCTGCGTTCCCTTGAAAATGAGGTGCTCCACAAAGTGGGCCATTCCTTGTTCGTCATCGTGTTCGTCGCGGGTACCAGCATCGACAGCATAGCCGCAATAAACTACATTGGTGGGACTGGATGAATGGATAATTCGCAGTCCGTTTGGGAGGGTATGGGTTTGATAAGTGGGAGTTATTTGGGTAGTAATCATAGATGAATCTGTTTATATTTTACAAAGTTACATGATAATTTGCAATCGAGCCAAGCAATGTTTGATAAATGCATGTTTTGTATTCTTCCGCTACCTGCAATTGCCAGAAAAGAGCAGATGAAAGGTGATTTTAGGGGAGAGAGAGTTGTAGACAAGAGTGAGGACTTTTCTGCAAAAAGTGGGTAGTACGGTCTTAAATTTCATGTTCCCAGCCTGTTCTTGTCCATTATCTGTCAAAATGAGATAAAATAGGCTTTATAGCTGTGTATAGAGCCAATTTTCTTTCATTATTCCATGAACAAACTAGTCTAATAGAGTGTGCTTATCGGAATTTATCCCTATCTTTGCGAAAACTAATTCTATCAAATCATGAAAAAAATAGCAGTTTTCTGTTCTGCCTCCGAAGCGGTAGATTCTATCTATAAAGAAAAGGCAGAAGAATTGGGAGCCTGGATGGGACAGCATGAAAAATGGCTCATTTATGGGGGAACCAATATGGGACTGATGGATATTTTGGCCCGTGCTGCAAAGTCGAACGGCGGATTTGTGATGGGAGTTGTGCCAACCATTGTGGAGGAACGTGGGCGAGTCAGTGACTTGCTTGATGTTACTTTCAAGACCGAAAACCTGAGTGACCGCAAAGATGTGATGTTGCGTGAAGCGGAGGTGGCAGTTGCTCTTCCTGGTGGAGTTGGAACGTTGGATGAGATTTTTCATGTAATGGCTTCAGCTACTATCGGTTATCATCACAAGCAGGTGATATTATATAATGTGGATGGATTTTGGAACGGCATTATCGACTTTTTGGAAGGACTCGAAAAACAACGTTTCGCGCATAGTCCGTTAGCTTGTTATTTTAAAGTGGCTAATGACTTTGAAGAATTAGTGAAATTACTGGAAAATTAATCATTCAAAAAAATAATTCTTATGATTTCAGCTATCAAAGAACTACTGCGTAAAGAAGCACAAGCTGTATTGGATATTCCTGTAACGGATGCATATCCTCAGGCAGTAGAACTTATTGTGGAACAGATTCATCGGAAGAAAGGTAAATTAGTGACAAGTGGCATGGGTAAAGCTGGCCAAATAGCTATGAATATCGCTACGACATTCTGCTCAACTGGTATTCCGGCTGTTTTCCTTCATCCTAGTGAAGCACAACATGGTGATCTGGGTATTTTGCAGGAAAATGACTTGTTGCTGCTTATTTCTAATTCAGGAAAGACTCGTGAGATAGTGGAACTTACGGAACTTGCCAACCGCTTAAACCCTGACTTGAAGAAAATTGTAATAACTGGTAACCCAGACAGTCCATTGGCCAAAGCATGTGATATTTGTTTGGCTACAGGTCATCCGGATGAAGTTTGTTTGTTGGGTATGACTCCTACTACTTCAACAACCATGATGACTGTTATTGGTGATATCTTGGTGGTAGAAACAATGCGTAAGACTGGTTTTACCATTGAAGAATACAGCAAACGTCACCATGGAGGATATTTGGGAGAACGTTCTCGTGAATTAAGTAAATAAGCGGTTGCCACTGCTTGTTTTAGCGATAAAAACCGATAACTTGTCAGGTTATTTCCTGAAGGTTATCGGTTTTTTTGTGGCTGCTGTATCCCATACCCAGTGATTGTTCCACTTGGGTGGAGTGACTGATGGGTCGGAAGAATTGTTGCAGACAACTAAAAAAGGCTGGATTCCTCAAGTTCTATTGGGGAATCCAGCCTTGATCTTTATTCAAGGAATAAGTTTATCCTACGATTACAATTGGCTTTCCTGACGTTCGGCCACAAGTTTTCTGACTTCATTCTGGAAGGCGATGAATCCTCCTCCCAATACACGGTTTCCATCATAGAAGACAGCCGACTGTCCCGGTGTGATGGCTGAGGCTGCAGATTTAAAATGTACCAATAATCTGCCGTCCTCCAATTCTTCTACGCTGCATGGGATTGCCTTGCTGCGGTAACGAATACGAACGGAAAGATTCTCACAATTCATCAGTTCCTCTCGGTCAGTAATGTTCAAATCTTCTACCAGCATATATTCTGTTTGAAGATCCTCTACATTTCCTAACATGACTGTATTCTTGTGTGGATTGATTTTCAAGACGTATGCCGGTTCTCCCAAAGCGATGCCTAAGCCTTTGCGTTGACCAATCGTATAATAAGCGAAACCTTTGTGCTGTCCGAGTTTGACGCCTTTGCTGTCGACAAACCATCCCGGACCGATTTTTTCGTCTATTTCAGGACACTGCTCTTTCAGAAAATCACGGTAATCTTTATCAATGAAACAAATTTCCATACTTTCTCCACCGTGAGCTTTTGCTTCGAACCCTTTTTGAGCCAAGAATTTTTTTACCTCCGGTTTGGTGAGATGTCCTAAAGGAAAACGCATTCGTTTTAAAATATCCTGCGGCAATTTCCAGAGGAAATAAGATTGATCTTTTTTGCTGTCGTCACCGGTGACAATATAGCGTTTGCCATTGATGTCCTCCAAACGACAATAATGACCTGTAGCAATCCATGCACAGTTTGTTTTATCTGCCCATTCACAAAGCAGTCTTTCTTTGAAGAGCGGATTGCACATTACGCAAGGGTTAGGTGTACGTCCGCTCATGTATTCATCAATGAAATAGCGAACGATTACTTTTTTAAATTCTTCTCGTACATCGGCTACATGATGTTCAATTCCCAATCGTTCTGCTAAAGCACGTGCTTCCAGAATGTAGTTGGGTTGTTCTTGGCCTTCAGTAGTGAAATGTGCGGGAACGTCCCATGTACACATCGTCATACCTACTACCTCAAAACCTTGTTCTTGAAGCATGATACAAGTGGCAGAGCTGTCAATGCCTCCGCTCATGCCTACTAAAACTCTTTTTTCTTTTTCTAGCATGTGTTTTAATTATCTGTTAATTGAAACATGTTTACTAACAAATATCAAGTTTATAATGTTTATAAAAAAATGTTTGGTATAAAAAATAAAGAACCAGCTATGCTCGGAAAGCATGGCCGGTTCTCTAATCGGAAGGGTAATCAAAAATTATACGTTGAAGCGGAAATGCATGATGTCGCCATCCTGTACTACATATTCCTTACCTTCTACGCCCATTTTTCCTGCTTCTTTAACAGCAGCTTCAGAGCCGTATTTGATATAATCTTCATATTTAATTACCTCAGCACGGATGAATCCTTTTTCAAAGTCGGTATGAATAACACCGGCACATTGAGGAGCCTTCCATCCTTTAAGGTAAGTCCAAGCTTTTACTTCCATTTCACCAGCCGTGATGAATGTTTCCAAATTCAAGAGTTTGTAAGCTGCTTTAATCAATCGGTTTACTCCTGATTCTTTCAAGCCTACTTCTTGAAGGAACATTTGTCGGTCTTCGTAGGTATCCAATTCTGCAATGTCAGCTTCTGTTTTCGCTGCAATGATTAGAATTTCTGCGTTTTCGTCTTTTACAGCTTCACGAACCTGTTCTACGTATTTGTTGCCGTTGACAGCTGAAGTTTCGTCTACGTTGCAAACGTAAAGAACCGGTTTGCTGGTTAACAAGAACAGTTCTTTGGCGATTTTCTGTTCGTCCTTTGTTTCGAATTGAACGGTACGAGCTGATTTTCCTTGTTCCAAAGCTTCTTTATATTGAACCAGCACCTCATAAGTTTGTTTCGCTACTTTATCACCGCCTGTCTGTGCCTGTTTCTGCACTTTCTGAATACGGCTTTCAATTGTTTCCAAGTCTTTCAACTGGAGCTCGGTGTCAATGATTTCTTTGTCGCGTACAGGGTTTACAGTCACGTCGACATGGGTTACATTTTCATCGTCAAAGCAACGCAGCACATGGATGATGGCATCTGTTTCGCGGATGTTAGCCAAGAATTTGTTACCTAATCCTTCGCCTTTGCTGGCTCCCTTTACCAATCCGGCGATATCTACAATTTCTACAGTAGTAGGAACGATACGACCTGGATGAACGAGTTCTGCCAATTTGTTAAGACGTTCATCTGGAACTGTGATAACACCTACGTTAGGTTCGATGGTACAGAAAGGGAAATTGGCTGCTTGAGCCTTTGCATTTGATAAGCAATTGAAAAGAGTCGATTTTCCAACGTTTGGAAGACCGACGATACCACATTGTAATGCCATAATTTATCTATTTTCTATCTTAATTCTGGATTAAACGTATAAAAAGGTTCTATAAAAGAGATTGAAATTCAGCTTAAAATGACAGGAACCTTTTTCTTTTGTGCAAAGATACTGCTTTCTCGGATAATAACAATACACGGGTGTCGGTTCTTTTCTTTCAGTTTTACTGGATGGAAGTGGATATAAAAAAAAGAGGCATCTCTCACGAGACACCTCTTTTATAAAAGAGAGTTTATGATATTATCTTAGTTATAGTTGCTATTATTTATCCATTGTAACAGTCATTTCTGGTACCAAAATGAAAGCTTCTTTTTTAGAGTTCCATTTGTAGTATTCAGTTGTCATACCTTTGTTGTCATAAGTATAACAAATTTTCAAGTTATTTACCCAACATTGATCACTTGCATCCCACTTTTGTGATAAATTTTCAGTAACCTGCTGATTTGCGTTGTATTTGTAGTTATACTTCATGTATTGGGTTAAAGTGCTACCCTCCATCTTATATACTGTTTCAGAGACTTTTACGCCGTCAACTTCTTCTGAATTATAGATCAAATTGTTTTCTGATGATCTTGCAGATAAATTCATGCTAGCGAAAAAAGTAACAGTTACAATCAACAAAGTTTTAACTAAATTCATGGTCTTCATATCTTTTAATGTTTTAGGGTTTACTTACGTTTTGTTCTTAATTGCGATGCAAAAGTAGTTAAACTTCTGATATGATGAATAGTTTTTGGCAACTTTTTTCTTCAAAATAATCAAAACGTTATTGTTTTAAAGAATATTAACAAGTGGCTATAATTAGTGTGCGTCAAGCCAATTTTGACCCCAACCACAGTCTGCAAGCAAAGGTACTTTCATTTTGTAAGCACTCTCCATTTCTGATATCACAATTTGCTGTACTTTTTCCTTTTCTTCAGGCAGTACGCTGAAGTTTAATTCGTCATGAACTTGAAGGATCATCTTCGACTTCAGTCCCTCTTTTTTGAACCGTTCATAGATACGGACCATGGCAACTTTGATGATATCTGCCGCACTTCCTTGAATAGGGGCATTGATTGCATTTCGTTCGGCGTATCCTCTTACTACTGCATTTCGTGAATTGATGTCCGGCAAGTAACGTTTTCGTTTAAAGATGGTTTCGATGTATCCCTGTTCGCGAGCTACTTGGATGCTTTTGTCCATGTACTCTTTTACATGAGGATAATTTTCAAAATATCCGTCAATGAGTTCTTTTGCTTCTTTGCGCTCTACATTCAGTCGTTCTGCCAATCCAAAAACAGAAATTCCATAGATAATGCCAAAGTTGGCAGTTTTTGCTTTGCTTCGCTGTTCCCGTGTCACTTGGTCTATGTCTACCTTATAAATTTTGGCAGCAGTAGCTTGATGAATGTCTTTTCCTTCGTTGAAGGCAGCTATCATATGTGGGTCTCCACTTAAATGAGCCATGATGCGCAATTCAATCTGTGAATAGTCGGCCGAAAAGAATTCGCAGCCGTCATCGGGAATGAATGCTTTACGTATTTCCTTTCCGTCTTCATCACGTATTGGAATGTTTTGAATGTTCGGATTGCTTGAACTCAATCGTCCGGTCGCCGTCACTGTTTGATTGAAGGAAGTGTGGATACGTTGTGTCACTGGATTGACGAGGAGTGGGAGAGCATCTATATATGTTCCCAAGAGTTTTTTAAGTCCGCGGTATTCCAGAATCTTTTCTACGATTTCGTGCTTGCCTCGTAAACTCTCCAACACTTCTTCCGAGGTAACGTATTGTCCGGTTTTGGTCTTTTTCGCCTTTTCAACAATCTTCAGTTTATCGAAGAGGACTTCACCCACTTGCTTGGGGGAAGCAATGTTGAATTCCATGCCGGCCATTTGGTGAACTTCTTCTTCGATGGACTGCATTCTGGCGGTAAAGTGTTTTGAGGTTTCTTTCAAAGCTTCTGTGTCGATGCGCACTCCATTTCGTTCCATGTATGCAAGTACAGGGACCAACGGCATTTCTATTTCTTCGAAGAGTTGCTTTACTCCATTATCCTCTAATTCCTTTTCTAATACATTTTTTAATTTCAATGTGATGTCGGCGTCTTCACAGGCGTACAGATAAACATCGGTAGGAGAGAGGTCACGCATGTTGCGTTGGTTCTTTCCTTTAGGACCGATAAGTTCTTCAATAGGAATGGTCTGATACTTCAGGTACACTTCTGCCAAGTAGTCCATATTGTGATGGAGTTCTGGTTGAAGAACGTAATGAGCGACCATGGTATCAAAAAGGGGACCTTTCACTTCTATACCGTAATTTGATAGAACCAGCAAGTCGTATTTGATGTTCTGTCCAACTTTGAGTGATTTCTCATTTTCAAACAACGGTTTCAGTTGCTCTAAGATTTTTAACACATTTTCACGTTCCTTGGGTACGGGAATATAAAATGCCTGATTTTCGGCATAGCTGAAGCTCATTCCTACCAGTTCTGCCGTGATTGGATCGGTTCCCGTGGTCTCCGTGTCTAGACTAAAAAATTCCTTTGTAAGGATATTTCTTAAAAAAACATCTATTTTACTTTGATTATCAAGTAGTTGATAGTCGTAATTTAGCTCGGAAAGTGTTGTGAGATTTGAATTTTTTGAATCTTCTGTACTTTCGGTCGCAAATAATCCAAACAAATCGGGTTCTGCAGTGCTTGTTTGAGGAGCAGGTTTCTTTTCATTTTTTAGAACACGGTCGATGAGAGTGCGGAACTCTAAATCTTCAAAAATTTTACGGAGAGCATCTTCATCGGGAGTTTCACGTTTGAGCTCTTCCATATTTAGTTCGATGGGGACATCAATTTTAATGGTGGCCAAAAATTTGGAAAAAGCGATTTGTTCCCGATTGGTCTCCACCTTTGTTTTGATGGCTCCCTTCAGTTGGTCTGTATGGTTGAGCAAGTTTTCAATGCTTCCAAATTGAGCGATTAATTTTTGTGCCGTTTTCTCTCCAACTCCAGGACATCCCGGAATGTTGTCGGCAGTATCTCCCATCAAGCCAAGCATGTCAATGACCTGAGCCGTATTTTCGATTTGGAACTTGTCGGTGACTTCTTTGACTCCCATCACTTCAAATTCCTTGTCACCGTATTTGGGGCGATACATGAATACATTTTCTGTAACCAGCTGGCCATAGTCTTTATCGGGAGTCATCATGTACGTAGTGATGCCTTCTTTCCCTGCTTTTGTAGCCAAGGTACCGATGACGTCATCGGCTTCGTAACCTTGAACTTCCAGGATAGGGATGTGGTAGGCACGAATAATATCTTTGATGATAGGAACGGAGAGTTTGATGGCTTCCGGAGTCGCTTCGCGTTGAGCTTTGTACTGCTCATACGCTTCGTGTCTGAAAGTCGGTCCGGCGGGATCAAAAGCAATTCCTATATGAGATGGATTCTCGTTGCGTAACACTTCCTCTAATGTGTTGACGAATCCTAAGATAGCAGAGGTGTTAAAACCCTTAGAATTGATACGGGGATTCTTAATAAACGCATAATAAGCACGATAGATTAATGCGTATGCGTCAAGTAGAAATAGTTTCTCCATACGTTTAATTTATTAGTTTTCTTATGTAAAAGTACAAAAAAATACCGTATTCACCTTTTTATTATTATTTTTGTACCATAATTAAATATCGATGGACAAAATTGAACTGATTAAAAATCCTGTAGCCGCAGAACTAAATGAGTTCAGGGTGCTTTTTGATTCTTCATTGAAGAGTGATACGCCACTTCTCAATGAAGCATTGAATTATATCAAGAAGCGTAATGGTAAGATGATGCGTCCCATTTTGGTTATGTTGATGGCTAAGGTATTTGGTACATTGAATGAATCTACACAGCATGTAGCTCTTGCCTTGGAATTGCTTCATACGGCTAGTTTAGTTCATGACGATGTGGTGGATGAGAGCAATAAGCGACGCGGACAGCTTTCGGTGAATGCTGTTTATGATAATAAAGTCTCTGTCCTGGTCGGTGACTATATGTTGGCCACAAGCTTGAAACATGCAGCTTGGTCGGGTAAGGTAGAGTTGGTTGAATTGGTTGCTCGCTTGGGTCAGGAATTAGCCGAAGGCGAAATCATCCAATTGTCAAATACAAGCAATGAGGACTTTTCTGAAGCTATTTATTTCGATGTAATTCGAAAAAAGACAGCAGCCTTATTTGTTGCCAGTGCCGAGAGTGGTGCTATTTCTGTCAATGCATCGAAAGAGGAGGTGGAATTATCTACTCGTTTTGGTGAGTTTTTGGGAACGGCATTTCAGATAAAGGATGATATCTTTGATTATTTCCCTAATCCGAATTTGGGTAAGCCGACAGGAAATGACATGCTAGAAGGTAAGCTTACTTTACCGGCTCTTTACGTATTGAATACTTTGAATGATGAATCGTTGAATCAGTTGGCTTTGCGTATCCGTGCATTGGAGGCAACGAAAGAAGAAATCGCTTCTTTTGTGGAGCGTGTCAAAGAGGAGGGAGGCATCGAGTATGCAGAAAAAGTAATGTATGAATACCGTAACAAGGCATTGGATATTCTGCCAAAGTCTATTGACCCTTCACTTTATGAAGCTTTGACTGCTTACATTGATTTTGTTATAGAACGGAAAATCTGATTTTTTCTTTGGATTTCTCGGATAAGAAAAGAGGTTGTATCTTGAAATGTTTGTCAGATACAACCTCTTTTTATGTGTGGCAAGTTGTAGGGAAGGCAACTTGCTTTTTTATTTGTTTGATTAGAAGAACTTGGTTTCGCTTCCCAGAATTTCAGAAAGGAGCATGTTTGCCAAACGGCTTGTACCCAAACGGAACAATCCGTTATTCAACCATTCTTCACCCAAAACTTCTTTTACGATGGTATAGTATACCAATGCATCGTGAACACAGTTGATTCCACCTGCAGGCTTGAATCCTACTTTGCGACCGGTTTCCAAGAAATATTCTTTGATGGCCTGGCACATTACCAAAGCTGCCTCAGGAGTAGCCGCCGGCTTTTCTTTTCCTGTTGAAGTCTTGATGAAATCTGCACCCGAATACATGGCAAGAATGGAAGCCTTCTTAATGTTGGAAGCTGTAGCCAAAGCACCTGTTTCCAAAATGACTTTCAAGTGATGTTCACCGCATACTTCTTTCAATTCTTCAATTTCATCGCACATTCCTTCGTAATCGCCTACCATGAATTTACCCACAGGGATGACGATATCGATTTCATCTGCACCGCTATGTAAAGCCATCGCAGTTTCTGCAACCTTTACTTCAATGAAAGTCTGTGAAGAGGGGAATCCTCCCGAAACGCAAGCGATTTTTACATCGTCAGCTTCCAACGTGTCGTTCACGATTTCTGCCATATTGGGATAAACACAGATAGCAGCGACGTTCTTCAGTTCCGGATAAGCATTTACAAAGTCGTTGACGTGCTGAGTAAATTTCATTACACTGATTTCGCTGTCTGTAGGTTTCAGTGTGGTCAGGTCAATGCAGTTGAGAAGGAATTTCTTTACTTCAAGTGTATTGTTCTTGTCGACACATTCGCGGATGATCCGAGCTGTATTTGCAGCCACTACATCGTCTTTCAAATCGGTGTTATACTTACTTAAAGCTTCATCGTATTTACTCATTTCATGATGTCCTTCGTTGCTTTCTTCATCGCATCCGCAGCTTTCTTCCTGTTCATGTTCGTGATTGCATTTGCATGTTCCTTCGTGGTGATGTACATGTTCTTTGTTGCAGTCACATTCGTGTTCGTTGTTATACTTCATTTCTTTATAATTTGGGGTTATTTTTATGTCTGTCTTTATCTCTCGTCGTTTTCTTTTCCAAGTTCTTTTGGAAGGCTTCAGTCAGGTCAACTCCTGTTTGGTTGGCCAGGCAGAGCAGGACCCAAAGAACGTCGGCCATTTCATCAGGCAGGTTGCATTTTTCACCTTCTTTGAAGGATTGGTCTCCGTATTTTCGTGCCATGATGCGAGCCAATTCTCCCACTTCTTCGGTAAGTACGGCCATATTGGTCAGCTCACTGAAGTAGCGTACTCCGTAAGTCTTTATCCAGTTGTCTACGGTCTTTTGTGCTTCTTCCAATGTCATAGTCATTCTTTATTTTTAGAGTCGATGCAAATGGTTACCGGTCCGTCATTCAGAAGTTCTACTTTCATGTCAGCGCCGAATTGTCCAGTACCTACTTCTTTCCCGAGTCCGATGCTTGCTTCATTACAGAAATATTCATAGAGGGGAATGGCTGTTTCCGGTCGTGCGGCACGGATGTAAGAAGGGCGGTTTCCTTTCTTGGTTGAAGCCATCAGGGTAAACTGGCTGATCACTAAAATTTCGCCATTCGTATCTAGAATGGATTTGTTCATCACTCCGTTTTCATCGTCGAAAACACGAAGGGAAAGAACCTTCTTTACCAGCCAATCGGCATCTTTTTTCGTGTCGGCTTCCTCGATGCCAATTAGAATCATGAATCCTTTTTGGATTGCAGATTTGCATACTCCGTCAATCGTGACCGAAGCATGGCTTACGCGTTGTATAACTAATCTCATATCGTTGTTTCCTTATAATTCAATATTGAGTTTTCAAAAGTCTTTCCTGCTGGGAAGAGATTGGGATGGATGCTGTTTGTCTCCTTTGGGGAAGACGCTTCCGATGCCCGATCCAAACAGGGTATTACAAATGTAGCAATTATTTCATAACTTCGTATATGCCCTATGTTTTTTGTGCACTCCTGTTTATAATGATTCTTTCAGGGTTTGTGCATTCTTTTCGCCCACCACTTCTGCCAATTCCTCCAGGCTTGCCTGTTTGATTCGGGCAACGCTTTTGAATCGTTTGAGTAGTGCAGTCTTTCGCTTTTCTCCAATGCCTTTGACGTGGTCGAGAGCCGAAGCGATTTGTCCCTTGCTTCGTTTGTCTCGATGAAAGGTAATGGCAAAACGGTGCACTTCATCTTGGATGTTTTCAAGCAAATGAAAGAGGGGAGTTCCTTGTTTGATACCTACCACGACGGGAGGAAATCCTGCCAACACTTCGGATGTTCGATGGCGGTTGTCCTTTGCCAAACCGACGATGGGAATCTGCAGATGCAGTTCGTCTTCTATGACTTGTCGTACCACCTCCATTTGTCCTTTCCCACCATCGGTAAGAATCAGGTCGGGCATTTCACCTGCTTCTTCCAGAATTCGGGTATAACGTCGGCGTACAACTTCCTGCATGGAGGCATAATCGTCCGGTCCTACCACAGTCTTGATGTTGTATTTTCGGTAGTCCTTTTTGCTGGGTTTAGTTCTCTTGAAAACGACGCAGGCAGCTACAGCATCCGAACCTTGGATGTTGGAGTTATCGAAACATTCGATGTGTATCGGCATTTTCTCCAGGTGTAGCTGCTCTTGAATTTCCTTCATCAGTCGGACGCCTCTTTGTTCAGGATTCAGTTTCTCGCTTTGTTTCAGACGGTCTACCTTGTATTGTTTTACATTGAGCACGGACAAGTCCAGAAGATGCTTTTTATCTCCTCGTTGCGGAATGGTAAAGGTCACTCCGTTCATCTCCATATCAAGTTCAAAAGGTACGATGATTTCTTTGGAAGTGCTTCCGTAACGTTCTCGCATTTCTGCAATGCCGAGTTGCAACAACTCCTCTTTGGTCTCATTCATTCTTACCTTGTATTCGAAGGTGAAAGCTTGGTTTATGCTTCCGTTCTTGATATGAAGGTAATTGATATAAGCAGCTCCTTCATCCGTTTCGATAGCGAAAACATCAATGTTATGAAGGACTGAACTTACCACTTCACTTCGGCAACGATAGCTTTCTATCAAGTCGTATTTCTCTTTGATTTTTTGGGCTTCTTCAAAGCGCATTTCTTCTGATAAGGCAGCCATCTCCTTCAATAACGTTTGACTGATGCTTTGGGTATTTCCTTTCAGAATCTCCTTTACTTCGGAGATTTCTTTCATATATTCTTCATGCGATTGAAGTCCGGCACAAGGTCCTTTACAGTTTTTGATATGGTACTCCAGGCAGACATTGAACTTCTTTGTTTGAATGTTTTCGGGAGTCAATGCGAGTTTGCAGGTGCGAAGAGGATATAGTTTCTTGATGAGTTCGAGTACCGCCAACATGGATGGAATGTGACTGTATGGACCATAATAAGTCGAACCGTTGCGAATAATTTTTCGTGTCTTGAAAACCCGTGGAAAATACTCGTTGCTTACGCAGATGGACGGGTAGGTCTTGTCATCTTTTAGCAGTACATTGTATTTAGGCTTGTATTTTTTGATGAGGTTATTTTCAAGCAAAAGAGCATCTTCTTCTGTGTTTACTACGATGTATTTTATGTCTGCTATCTTCGTAACTAAGATTCGGGTCTTTGCAGATTGATGATCTTTGGAAAAATAGGAATAGACTCTTCGCTTCAGATTTTTGGCTTTCCCTACATAAATGATTGTACCTTCTGAGTTCAAGTATTGATAGATGCCGGGACATTCTGGAAGGTTTAATACGATGCCTCTCAAATACTCATTCGTTTTTAGTTCGTCGTTCTTCTCCATACGTTTTAGCTGCTTTGTCTGTTGGCTGATAAAACAAACGCAGAATTCACAGCTCTTTTCAGAAGGCCATGGATTCTGCGTTACGTTATACTAACTACTTTATCGAAGTTGTGATTCGAAATGTATTACAACTTTAACAAGGTGGTGATTTCTACATCTTCAGGGAAGGCCTTTCTTCCGTTCAGCTTTTCTAGTTCGATGACGAAGTTGATGTATGTTTTCTTTGCTCCGCTTTTCATAACTAGGCGATGCGTTGCAGCCATTGTTCCTCCTGTAGCCAGTAGGTCATCGTGTAGAAGAACCACGTCGTTTTCGTTGATGGAGTCTTTATGGATTTGAATGGTATCGGTACCATATTCTTTCTGGTAAGTTTCTTCCAAGACTTCAGCTGGTAACTTACCCGGCTTTCTTGCCATTACAAATCCTGCACCCAAGCGAGCTGCTAATGCACCCCCTAAGATGAATCCTCTTGACTCGATTCCTACCACTTTGGTAATGCCTTTGTCTTTATACATCTCATATAAATCATCTACCAATCCAGCCATGCATTCTGGATTTTTGAAAAGGGTAGTTACATCGTAGAATAGAATCCCTGGTTTTGGGAAATCAGGGATTTCTCTCAAGTTTTTCTTATAAGTTTCTTTGTTCATATACAGTGTTTTATGCCTAATCCTTAAACAAGTTGTTTCACGTGAAACATCACGTTTTATCTGCCCAAGAGTACTAAAAGCACATTTACATCGCTGGGCGAAATACCTGGAATTCGGCTCGCTTGAGCGAGTGTTTCCGGATCGATCTTCATCAGCTTCTGACGTGCTTCAGTAGATAGGGAGTTCAGATTTTCGTAGTCGAATTTACCTTTGATGCGGATGTTCTCTAAGCGATGAATCTTGTCGGCTATCATTCGTTCACGATCGATGTATCCTTTGTACTTAATCTGTATTTCGGCAGCCTCTATGATTTCTTCTTTACGGAAGTCTATCTTGTCGATGAGGGCTTGGAATGCAGGGATAGCTGGTGCAATATTCTCAATGCTGATTTGAGGACGGCTCAGCAAATCGATGAGCTTGCATCCATGAACGAGTCGGGCAGTGCCTAACTGTTCGAGGGTGTCGTTTATCTTATCAGCTTTGATAGAGTAGCTCTTTACGAAGTCTACCAGTTCTTTGATAGCTGCACGTTTCTTGCATAAGAGTTCGTAGCGATCTTGCTTGACCAATCCCAATTTATAAGCTCGTTCAGTAAGTCGCATGTCTGCGTCGTCTTGACGAAGAAGAATGCGGTACTCTGCTCGTGAAGTAAACATACGATAAGGTTCATCTACACCTTTCGTCACTAAGTCGTCAATCAATACACCGATGTAAGCTTCGTCACGATTCAAGATAAATGGTTCGCCACCGTGGCAATTGATGTGTGCATTGATACCGGCAATGATACCTTGACCTCCTGCTTCTTCGTAGCCTGTCGTTCCGTTTACCTGTCCGGCAAAGAACAAGTTCTTTACAATCTTTGATTCGAGGGTATGCTTCAATTCTGTCGGATCGAAGAAGTCGTATTCGATTGCATAGCCTGAGCGGTAAACTACCACGTCTTTGAAGCAAGGAATCTTTCGCAAAGCATTCAATTGGACATCCATCGGGAGTGAAGACGAGAAGCCGTTCAAGTAAAGTTCGTTGGTTGTTTCACCCTCCGGTTCCAGGAACAGCTGGTGTTGTGGCTTGTCAGGGAAAGTAACCAGTTTGGTCTCGATGCTTGGGCAATAACGAGGACCGATACTTTGAATCTGTCCGTTGTAAAGAGGAGAGTCGGCCAATCCGCTTTTTAGGATATTGTGTACTTCTTCATTGGTGAAACAGGTCCAGCACTGTAGTTGCTTTAGCTTACGAGGTTCGCTGATGTATGAGAAGCGGTGGAAATCATTTTCACCGTCTTGCGTGTCCATTAAATTGAAGTTTACACTGCGGGCATCGATACGGACTGGAGTTCCTGTTTTCATTCGTCCCGCAGTAACTCCGTGACGAGTGATGGATTCTGTCAGATGATAGGATGCTGGTTCTGCACAGCGTCCTCCTGCCAACATCTTTCTTCCGATATGCATCAAGCCATTCAAGAAAGTACCGGCAGTAAGGATGACACATTTCGCATGGAAAGTGACTCCCCAGCAAGTAACCAATCCGGTGACTACGCCATCTTCAATGATTAACTCTTCTACCGTATCTTGCCAAATGTGCAAGTTGGGAATATTCTCGAGAATTTCTCTCCATTCCCAAATGAATTTGGCACGGTCGCATTGAGCACGCGGACTCCACATGGCTGGGCCTTTTGAACGGTTCAGCATGCGGAACTGAATAGCGGTACGGTCGGTAACTAAACCCATGTAACCGCCGAGTGCATCAATTTCTCTTACTATTTGTCCTTTTGCGATACCGCCCACTGCAGGGTTGCAACTCATTTGAGCAATCTTGTTCATGTCCATAGTGATCAGACATGTCTTTGAGCCCAGATTCGCTGCGGCAGCAGCTGCTTCACAGCCTGCATGACCGGCACCGATTACAATAATGTCGTATTTTAAGTCCATTGATTTGGTGTTTTATATCTGCTGCAAAATTACGAAAAATTATGCTTGCAGCAACGCTAACGCTTTGTTCTCTTCTCCTTCCATAATTTCTCTTTCTCCAGGACCTTTGTCATTGATTCCGCAAAGGTGAAGGATGCCATGAATGATTACACGGTGAAGCTCGGTTTCATACGGAGTGTTGAACTGCTCTGCATTGGTGCGTACAGTATCCAAACTTAGAACGATATCGCCCGAAAGTACTCTTCCATGACAATAATCGAAAGTGATGACATCCGTATAATAATCGTGTTGGAGGAATTCGCGATTCACTTTCAGAATATGCTCATCCGAGCAAAACATATAGGCGATTTCGCCTACTTTCTTTCCATAGGTCGCTGCTACTTCCTTTATCCAAGCAGTGATTTTTTCCTGATCGATAGAGGGCATTTCAACCCCTTCTGTTTGATATGTGATCATATATTTTTAATTAAAGAATAAATAACAAATAAATATGGCGGACAGGATGCCTGCTAAGTCGGCAAGCAATCCGCAAGGTACCGCATGTCTGGTCTTGACAACTCCTACACTGCCGAAGTAAACGGCCAAGATGTAAAAGGTGGTATCTGTCGACCCTTGGAAGATACAAGCCAATCGTCCCGTAAAGGAGTCCGCTCCATACGTGTTCATGGCATCTACCATCATTCCTCTGGCACCGCTTCCACTCAGCGGCTTCATCAATGCAGTAGGCAGTCCGGCTACGAAGTCACTGTTGATACCGCATAATTCTACCAAATCTTCTATGCCTGAGATGAGGTAATCCATCGCTCCTGAAGCACGAAAAACGCCGATGGCAACCAGGATGGCAACCAGATAAGGAATGATTCTGACTGCGGTAGTAAATCCTTCTTTGGCTCCTTCCACAAAAGCATCGTACACGTTTACCTTCTTTCTCATCCCTGCTAAAATAAATCCGATGATGATACAGAAAAGAAAGGCGTTGGCCGTTGTCGTGGAATATACTTCTATCGCATGCTGAGTCAGTCGTGAGAACAGATAAATGATTCCGCCCATGAATAAACTGATTCCTCCTAAAAAAAGCAGGATTGTTCGGTTAAGCAGATTAATCCGTTGATAGAGGCTGACTGCGATGATTCCTGTCAATGTGGAGAAAAAGGTAGCAAGAAGAATCGGGACAAAGATATCGGTTGGTTGGGCAGCACCCATTTGTACTCGATACACCATGATGCTGATAGGAATCAAGGTCAGTCCAGACGTGTTTAATACCAAAAACATAATCATGGGATTGCTGGCTGTATCTTTTTCTTTGTTCAGTTGCTGCAATCCCTCCATAGCCTTCAGCCCCAAAGGAGTTGCTGCGTTGTCCAATCCCAGCATATTGGCTGCCAAGTTCATGAAGATGCTTCCGGTTACGGGATGTCCTTTAGGTATATCGGGAAAGAGTCTGCAGAATATTGGACTTAAGATTCGTGCGAACCAGTCCACGATTCCTCCTTTTTCTCCGATTTTCATGATGCCAAGCCAGAGTGAGAGTACTCCCGTTAATCCCAGTGAAATGTCAAAGGCCGTTTTTGAAGTTTCAAAAGTGGAGTTGATGATAGCAGGGAAAACTTCTGTATCTCCTAAAAAGATTAGGCGGGTGAGTGCAACGATGAAGGCAATAACGAAGAAGGCAATCCAAATGTAATTTAAAACCATGGGCTGTTCATTTAATATAACGGATTTAGAAAAATGATTTTCAAATCTTCTGAAAAATCAGGAACTTACTTTCGCAAAAATAAGGATTTTAATCAGAAAAAGATAATTTTGTAGCTATGAAAAAAATCAGACTTTCATCTATCCGCCGAGCCGTATTGGCTCTTCTTTTCGCCTATGTTTTGTTTGCTTCGATTTCATCGGATGCAGGTGAGTGGTATGCTCGTTATCTCTATCCCGCTATCTCTAAATTTCTTTCGAGGTTCTCTTCGTTTGTTTCCTTTTCTTTAGACGAATTTGCTGTAATTGGAATGGCTTTTCTTCTGGTGGCTTATCCTATCTACAGATGGAAGTATAAAGGAAAGAAGTGGATATCCGTATTGGGTGGAGAGATTGAACTTCTTCTTTGGATTTATGTTTGGTTTTATTGGGGATGGGGCATGAACTATTACCGCTTCAATTTCTTTCAGCGTGCTGAAGTACATCCCGTAGCTTATGATGAGGTTTGCTTTCAACAGTTTTTGGCCGCATATACCGATAGCTTGAAAACAACTTTTGAAATGTATGAAAAGGAACAAGGCAGCTCATCGGTCAGCAAGCTTGCAGCTTCTCGTCTTTTACTTGTAGACCAAGGTGTGGAGGAAACCGGCGTTTCTGTCGCTCGGATTCAAAATCAGATTAAAGGAGTGTTTGCACGAGTCCCTGCAAATTATGGACTTGCTTTACCGGAATCTTACCAGCATCCTAAATGTTCTTCGTTTAATTCTTTGTATTCCCAAGTGGGGGTCCTTGGATTTATGGGACCTTTTTTTGCTGAATCTCATGTCAACCATGAATTGAGTGAATTGGAGTATCCTTTCACTTATGCCCATGAGTTGTCTCATTTGTTGGGAATAAGCAGTGAGGCCGAAGCCAACTTTTGGGCTTATACCGTTTGTACTCAAAGTGACGATTCCTTTATCCGTTTTAGTGGATACTTCGGACTCTTTTCCTATGTTTGGTCAAATGCTCGTTATCTTCTTTCCCCTGATCAGTTTGAGGAATGGAAACAGTCGGTTCCTTCAGAAATTGTCGATGCGTTTTATCGGGTTCATGCGTATTGGTCGATGCGTTATAATCAGACGCTCGGAGAGGCACAGTCGGTTATGTATAATTTTTACCTGAAGCGAAACCGTATTGCGGCGGGTCAGAAAAATTATGCTCAGGTTATTGGTTTGTTGCTTTCTCTTCCCAACTATCAACTTGAATTGCCTATGGGGTCGTAAAGGAGGATGCTCCGTTCTTGGAAATGTGGTGTGCGTGCTAAACGTATCGTTCTTTCGATAAAGGATACTCCGTTGAATGATGTTGCAGACTTGTCCCACTAATAGATACATCTTGTCGCTTCTAAAAAAGCAATAAGAAGTGATTAAATATAATTTTCTAAATTTACCACAACGCATTGAGTTCGGAGGCGGAAATGGGCTGTGCATTTGCAGCCCCTTATTCAAGTTTCTCTAAAAAAACGATTCTCAGCGAATCTCTTTATGATAGAATGTATAAATAATTATCGTTATTCTCTTGTTTTGTCTGTTGTGTATAGTATTTTATAGACAAATGACACGAAAAATGTAAATAATACAACGAAATGATAAATAAATAATGGAGGGAATGGCTTCCGTTATAGCGTTTGATTGTTAATGGATGTGAAAAAGTACCTGAAAAACTTGAGAATAACATTTTCTCCCTATCTTTAGCCTTTTAAAAGGAAGAAGCTTTTCCATTCTTCTACCCAGTGTCCCTTTTCGTGAAAAAAAAGAGAGGCAACTTCTCTTCTATATGAAGTATACAGGAAAGCAGGAGAAGCACCTTCTGCAATCTATTATTTTATGAGGAATTAATTTAAATATGAGATGATAATTTATTTAGTGTCTTTGATAGGTGGTTTGGCCATGATTCTTTTGGGAGCGAACTGTTTGATTGACGGTTCGGCTTCTGTAGCCAAACGTTTCAAGATTTCGGATTTGGTGATTGGATTAACCATTGTAGCCTGCGGTACTTCGGCTCCCGAATTAGTGATTAGTGTGATGTCTTCTTTGCAAGGTTCTGCAGAAATGGCGATAGGTAATGTAGTAGGTAGCAATATTTTCAATGTGCTGATGATTATCGGATGTACAGCCTTGATTCTTCCTATGAAAGTTGGTAGGGGAACGATGAGCAAGGAAATCCCTCTGGTCATTCTATCTTCTTTAGTTTTGGCTTTTTTTTCCAACGACCGAATAATTGATGGGGCCTCTGCTGATGTAATCAGTCGCATAGACGGATTGGTCCTGTTATGTTTCTTTTTAATCTTTATGCGTTATACCTTCGCCATAGCCAGAAGTGGAAATGCAGAAGAAGAGGAAGGACATAAGGTAAAGCAGTTTTCTATCATGAAATCTACCTTATATATAATAGGTGGACTTTTAGGATTGGTGTTCGGAGGTCAATTCTTCGTGGATGGAGCCAGTGGAGTAGCCCGTGCCTGGGGAGTCAGTGATTCTATAATCGGTCTGACATTGGTAGCAGGAGGAACTTCACTTCCCGAATTGGCAACCTCAATAACCGCTGCATTGAAAAAGAACTCAGGAATTGCGGTCGGTAATGTAATTGGCAGTAACCTGTTCAATATATTCTTCGTCTTAGGTTGTAGTGCCAGTATCTCTCCTCTTCCTATGGGAAATATCAATAACATAGATATGATGGTATTGGTTGGCTCATCCCTTCTTTTCTGGTTGGTAGGCTGGTTCTTTAAAGAACGTACCATCAGTCGTGGAGAAGGTGCTTTGCTGGTACTTTGTTATATAGCCTATACCGCTTTTCTTATATCACAGCAGTGAGAAACCTATGGGTTTAAAGACATACTTTTATAGTAAAAAAGGCATACATAAAAGTATGTCTTTTCTTTTTATCATGACGTTATGGAGGTGATTAAGACTATGAATTTTCCTTAATAATCACGTAGTTCCGATAAAAAATGTTATCTTTACAGCCTAAATTAACACTCATTTATATCCCATGGCTATAATAATAAAGAAAGCAACCACAAAGAAAGATATGAAATCTTTCATTCGTTTTAACTACGAATTATATAAGAACAATCCTTATTCAGTACCCGATTTGTTCGATGATATGGTGAATACATTCAATCCTAAAAAGAATGCTGCTTTTGAGTTCTGTGAATCAGATTATTTCTTAGCTTATAAAGATAACAAATTAGTGGGTCGTGTAGCGGCCATTATTAATCATCGTGCCAATGAAACGTGGAAAAAGAATGAGGTTCGTTTTGGATGGATTGACTTCATTGACGATTTGGAAGTTTCAAAAGCCTTGTTTGATCAAGTGGAAGCTTGGGGTAAAGAACGTGGTATGGAAGCGATGGTTGGTCCGCTTGGATTTACCGACTTGGATGCAGAAGGTATGCTGGTAGAAGGATTCGACCAGTTGAGTACCATGGCTACTATTTATAACTATCCCTATTATCCGGAACACATGGAGAAATTAGGTTTCCAGAAGGAGGCCGATTGGGTAGAGTTTAAATTGACAGTACCAGAGAAACTTCCTGAAAAATTTATACGTATTTCTGAAATCATCTTACAGAAGTACAACTTGAAAATAAAGAAACTTACCCGTAAGGAACTGAACAAGACTAATTATGGCCAGCGTATTTTTGACTTGATCAATGAAGCCTATAGTCCGTTGTACGGTTATTCTAAGATGACCCAAGCTCAGATTAACCAATACGTGAAGATGTATCTTCCGCTGATTGATTTGCGAATGGTTTCTTTAGTTGAAGATGAAGCAGGAGAATTGATAGCGGCAGGTATTACTATGCCTTCTTTGTCGAAAGCTCTGCAGAAAGCGAAAGGTAAGATGTTCCCATTCGGATGGTATCATCTGGCCAAAGCTTTATTCATAAAACGTCCGGAAGTGCTTGATTTGTTATTGATTGCTGTGAAACCGGAATATCAAAGCAAGGGGGTCAATGCCCTGTTGTTTTATGACTTGGTTCCAATTTATAATCAGATGGGATTCAAGTTCGGAGAGAGTAATCCGGAATTGGAACTGAACAAGAAAGTTCAGGCACAGTGGAGTGCGTTTGAATATGAACAGCACAAACGCCGCAGAGCATTTAAAAAAGTATTCTAATTAAGTCATCGAGTATTCGGAGGCAAATAGTATATGGAAGAGAACAACGAACAACAACTTAACAACATTGCAGAATATACCGAAGATAACATCAGGCACCTGAGTGATATGGAGCACGTGCGTACCCGTCCGGGTATGTACATCGGGCGTTTAGGTGATGGATCTCAGGCGGAAGATGGTATCTATGTCCTTCTTAAAGAAGTGGTCGATAATAGTATCGATGAATTCAAGATGGGGGCTGGAAAGCGTATTGACATTCAGATGGAAGATAATTTGCGTGTGTCGATACGTGACTATGGTCGTGGTATCCCTTTGGGCAGTTTGGTCGATGCTGTTTCGATGTTGAACACGGGTGGAAAGTATGACACCAAGGCATTTAAGAAAAGTGTCGGATTGAATGGTGTTGGTGCGAAAGCCGTCAATGCCTTGAGTTCGCGCTTCATTGCTCGAAGTGTTCGAGAAGGACAGTTGCGTGAAGCTATCTTTGAGCGAGGCGAGTTGGTTTCAGATGAGGTACGGGCCACTGATGAAGAGAATGGTACCTATATTTATTTTGAACCAGATAATAAGTTGTTCATCAACTATCGTTTCCGTCCCGAGTACATCGAGACCATGTTGCGTAACTATACGTACCTGAACACCGGTTTGGCCATCTATTACAATGGTCATCGTATTCTCAGTCGAAATGGTCTGGAGGACTTGTTGAACGATAACATGACTGCTCCCGGTTTGTATCCGATCGTGCATATTACCGGTGAGGACATTGAAATAGCCTTTACCCATAGTCCGCAATACGGTGAGGAATATTATTCCTTCGTCAACGGACAGCATACAACTCAGGGAGGTACTCATCAAAGTGCCTTCAAGGAGCATATTGCCCGTACCATCAAGGAATTTTACGGGAAAAACTTGGAATATCAAGATATTCGTAACGGTTTGGTGGCAGCTGTAGCCATCAACGTAATAGAACCTACGTTCGAAAGTCAGACGAAGATTAAACTGGGGTCACTTACGATGGCTCCGGAAAAAGATTCTGATGGTAATCCATATCCGTTATCGGGTGTGAGCGTCAATAAATTTGTAGGCGACTTTGTCAAAGAGAACGTCGACAACTACCTGCATAAGCATGCCGATGTAGCCGAAGTGATGCTTCAAAAGATACAGGAATCCGAGAAAGAGCGTAAGGCTATTGCCGGAGTAACCAAGATAGCACGCGAACGAGCTAAAAAGGCGAATCTTCACAACCGGAAATTGCGTGATTGCCGTGTTCATTTGAACGATGTCAAAGGTGGAAAGAAAGAAGGTGAGAATGACCCACGTCTGGAAAGTGCCATCTTCATCACGGAGGGAGACTCTGCGAGCGGTTCCATCACCAAAAGTCGTGATGTCAATACGCAGGCAGTATTTAGTTTGCGTGGTAAGCCTTTGAACTCTTTTGGACTGACCAAAAAAGTGGTTTATGAAAACGAAGAGTTCAATCTGCTTCAGGCAGCTTTGAACATAGAAGACGGATTGGACGGCCTTCGATACAATAAGGTCATAGTGGCAACCGATGCCGATGTTGACGGTATGCACATCCGTCTGCTGATGATAACTTTCTTCCTTCAGTTCTTCCCAGACTTGATAAAGAAAGGACATGTGTACATTTTGCAGACCCCTCTGTTCCGTGTACGTAACCGAAAGAAAGGCGTCTACGAAACGCGTTACTGTTACAGCGAAGAAGAACGTCTGGAAGCGATTGAGAAGTTAGGTCCGAATCCAGAGATTACCCGATTTAAAGGTTTGGGTGAAATATCCCCCGATGAATTCCGTAATTTCATTGGAGAAGATATGCGGTTGGAGCAGGTCACTCTGCGCAAAACCGATGCGGTAAAGGATTTGCTGGAGTTCTATATGGGTAAGAATACCATGGAACGCCAGAACTTTATTATCGACAATCTGGTAGTGGAAGAAGACATTGTTGACTGATTCCACGTTCGAAAAATAAGATAGAATGAGAAAAGCAATTTTCCCGGGTACGTTCGACCCGTTTACAATCGGACATTTTTCAGTGGTTGAACGTGCCCTGACTTTTATGGATGAAGTGGTGATTGGCATTGGTGTCAATGACAGCAAACGTACCTGGTTCCCTGTAGAGAAGCGTCTTTCAATGATTCAGAAGCTTTTTGCAGATGAACCTCGTATTACGGTGGCAGCCTATTCCGGACTGACCATTGATTTTGCCAAGGAATGTGGAGCTCAATTCATCGTAAGAGGAATTCGTACGGTTCGCGATTTCGAATATGAAGAAACCATTGCAGACATCAACCGTAAATTGGCGGGAATAGAAACGATTCTTCTCTTTACAGAACCCGAATTGACATCGGTCAGTTCAACGATTGTCCGTGAACTCTTGCAGTATGGAAAAGATGTAAGAGCTTTCCTTCCGAAAGGGATGGAACTCTAATACGTTATACCTTATTAATAAAGCACTAAAAAATGAATGGCATCCCTTCTTGAAAGATAGGGAAAGTAAGTCGGATGGTTCTTTCCTTTATGCGGGTGCTTTTCGAATAATAGATTAAGACATGAGAAAATTTAAGAAGAGACTCATGCTATGGGTATGTTTCTCTCTTTGCTTCGCTTTTCTTTCAGCCCAAAACAGACTGATTAATTCACCGGCCCGGAAATTGCAGCTGGCCGAATTTGCCATATCCAATCTTTATGTAGATCCTGTCGACGAAAACAAAATCGTGGAAGCCGCTATCGTGAAGATGCTGGAAGAGCTGGACCCGCATTCCACTTATTCCAATGCAGAAGAGGTGGCTCGATTGAATGAACCCCTACAAGGGAAATTCGATGGAATCGGTATTCAGTTTAATATGAGTACCGATACCTTGTTTGTCGTCCAGCCGGTATCGGGAGGTCCTTCTGAAAAAGCCGGAATCTTAGCTGGTGACCGAATTATTCAAGTGAACGATACCTTGATTGCTGGGGTTAAGATGCCTACTGAAGAAGTGATGCGTCGCCTGCGAGGCCCCAAAGGAACGAAAGTCAATATCAAGGTACAGCGCAATGGTGTGAAAGAATTGCTTTCGTTTACCGTGAAGCGAGACAAGATACCAGTTTATAGCTTGGATGCTTCCTATATGGTAAATCCACAGATTGGCTATATCCGAATCAACCGGTTTGCTGCTACTACAGCAAGTGAATTCTCTGAAGCACTCCAGCGGTTGAAGGATCAAGGAATGAAAGACTTGATTTTAGACTTGCAGGGAAACGGTGGGGGTTATTTGAATGCAGCCATTGACATTGTCGACCAATTCTTGGGAAAGAAGGAACTGATTGTTTACACCGAAGGTCGGAGAAACCGCCATACGGAGTTCAAAGCCCGAGGAAATGGAGCGTTTCAGGAGGGAAGATTGGTCATTCTTGTTGATGAATTCTCTGCTTCTGCCAGTGAAATCGTTACAGGAGCAATCCAAGATTGGGATCGTGGCATCGTAGTCGGTCGACGGACATTCGGGAAAGGACTTGTTCAGCGACCCATAGATTTGCCCGACGGCTCGATGATTCGGTTGACCGTAGCCCGTTATTACACCCCTTCGGGCCGGTGCATCCAAAAGCCCTATGAGAGCATAGAAAAATACAATCACGATTTGATTGACCGGTACAATCGTGGAGAAATGCTTCGGGCCGACAGCATTCATTTTCCGGATTCGTTGAAACGCAGGACCCTGAAACTGGGCCGTACGGTCTATGGAGGTGGGGGAATCATGCCCGATTATTTCATCCCAGTCGACACGACCTGCTATACCGATTATTACTTGACTTTGCGTGATAAAGGAGCCATCATCCAGATGAATGTGAAGCTTATAGACCGTCACCGCAAAGAGTGGAAAGCAAAATATGCTACCTTCGACCGCTTTAACAGTCACTTTGAAGTCAGCAAAAAAATGCTCCAAGAATTGATTGCAACCGGTGAAGGGTTAGGTATCCAGTATAATGAGAAAGAATTCCAGACAGCTTTGCCATTGATAAAGGTTCAGATGAAGGCCTTGATAGCTCGCGATTTGTGGGATATGAACGAGTATTTCCAAGTCATCAATGCCCTGAGTGACAGCATGCAGAAGGCTGTTGACATCCTGCAAAATAAAGGAATGAAATTCCCTCGTAGAGATTAAAGAATTTTTTCCATAATCCTTTGGGTATATTCAATAAAAATCCTACATTTGCAGAATAAACTGCCTTTTATAACAGAAATTTTAGTTTAAACAGTTAAATAATTTAAAATCAATCATTTATGTGGTTAAGTAATTCATCTATTGGAAGGAAAGTGGTGAT